>Ga0209501_10000520_pt1 | contig 46919 bp, 44 predicted proteins | sample ArcticOcean_MG_C_4_FD_187434 | JGI IMG/M metagenome (GOLD analysis project Ga0209501, IMG submission 187434) | Marine microbial communities from western Arctic Ocean - ArcticOcean_MG_CB4_134 (SPAdes) (version 2) | ecosystem: Environmental > Aquatic > Marine > Oceanic | place: Arctic Ocean...
CTGGGGATAAGTTACAATTAGATGGAGAAGCAAAAATCACTTCGCCATCTCTTAAAGGAGCTCACAGTTTTTAATATGGGTGTAGTTGTACATAAATATGGTGGTAGTTCATTAGCAAATGCCGACAAAATTAATAACGTTGCTAAACGTATTGCTCAGAGTTATAAGAGTGGTTCTCAAGTTGTTGCTGTTGTATCTGCGATGGGCAAAACGACTGATGACTTAATTAATTTAGCTAACTCAGTTAATACAGAACCAGATCCTAGAGAACTAGACTTATTAATGTCCACAGGCGAGATTGTTTCTTGTTCATTAGTTGCTATGGCTGTTTCAGCATTAGGTATTCCAAGCATAGCTCTGACTGGGGAACAAGCAGGTATTCGTACAGATCAAACTCACACAAAAGCAAGAATCAATAAAATAGTTCCAGAACGTATAAATAAAGAGCTAAGTGAAGGTAAAATTGTTATTGTTGCTGGCTTTCAAGGAGTAAATGACGATTGCGAAACCACAACTTTAGGAAGAGGAGCATCAGATTTATCAGCAGTAGCTTTAGCAATAGGTTTGAAAGCAGATAGATGCGAAATATTCACTGATGTAGAAGGTATATTTGATGCAGATCCTAATATTGTTAAAGGTGCTAAATTACTTCCTTACATTGGTTTTGAAGAAATGTTAGAAATGGCTAATTATGGTGCAAAAATGCAACCTCGTTCAATTGAATTGGCTGCAGCTTTTAAAATGCCTATAATTGTAAAATCAACTTTTAAAGATGGGCAAGGAACACTGATTGGTGGAGATGATATTATGGAAAATGACAATAGAGTTAATGCTGTAACTATAGATAAGAATGTCTCAAAAATTACTATTTTATCAGTCCCAGACAAGCCAGGTATTGCAGCTTCAATATTCCGCCCCCTTTCTGAAAAAGGTATTAGTGTTGATACAATAGTTCAAAATACTGGATCGAATAATATCACTGATCTAACTTTTACTGTTGCTCGTTCTGATTTAAATTTAACTATAAAAGTTATAAAGAGCTTAATGGAATCAATTGGGGCTTTAGATTTTGAAGCTAATTCCAATTTAGTCAAAATAAGCGTTATTGGGACTGGGATGCAAAATAATCCTGGGTATGCAACTACTATGTTTGGTGCATTAGCTGATAATGGAGTTAATATAGAATTAATAACGACTTCTGAAATTCGAATAACTTGTATAATTGACGAATCTCAAATCGAGACCGCTGCTAATGCATTACACTTAGCATTTGGATTAAAAAATTAAATGTGTTTCTCATTAATATCTATAGTAATACCAGTCTTTGATGAACAAGAAAGAATTGCTAATTCTTTAGATAAAATTATTACATATATCACACAATCCAAACTTGATTACCAAGTTTTTATTGGAGATGACGGGAGTAATGATAACACCGTAGATATTGTACATGAATATACTGAAAAGTTCCCAAATTTCCATTTACTTCAATTTGATCATAGAGGTAAGGGTGCAGCTATTAAAGACACGTTAAAAACTATAAAAAGTGACTATTGTTTTATATGTGATGCCGATTTATCTATGCCAATTAATCAACTGGACCGCTTTATAGAAAATATAGAACCAGATATTCAGATTTTATATGGTTCAAGAGAACATAAATCATCGAGAAGATTTGATGAACCCATTATTAGGTACTTTATTGGTAGGGTTTTTAATATAATTACACGCTTAATATTGCAACTTGAAATTAAAGATACACAATGCGGATTTAAATTGTTTAGTATGAATAATTGTAGACAAATTTTTGAAAAACAAACTATCAACGGATTTGCTTTTGATTCCGAATTGCTATATTTAGCAAAAAAATATAACCTGAATACTAAAGAAATACCAATTGATTGGTATTATTATGGAAATAGTAAGGTTAGACTTACTATTGACTCTATTAAAATGTTCATTGACCTTATAAAAGTTAGATTAAACAACTTATTTGGACATTATAATTAACTGGTATTTGAGAGGTTGTAAATGGAATTGTGGCTTTGGTGTATGAGTTGTAATTTTAGCGCTCCAATAAATATACCTAATAAATTGATACCGAATAAAGCATCAGAAGATATATATTTGCCATTTCTTGTAAATGAATTCATTTCACAAGAAATAATTCCTTTTGATATTTATAAGTTTTCAATGATAAAGAGTTTCAGTAATATATATAGAGAATTAAATTATGAACAGTATATTGATTCTTTAGGAGAATCAGGGAAGAAAATATCTTGTTTTTATTGTGGTGTTTCGTTCCAATCTCTCGAAAATTGGCATTATATTAGAAGCCTGAATCATCCATCACTTATGAATGCTTTACCCGAAATAGGTATAAAGTATGATTTATGGGATTTTAATCCATTTGGCGGTGATGCAGATGCTGGTAATTTTGAATAGATAAAGGAGGATTATGATCAATTTTCAATTGGGGAAAATTAATTTAGAAATTATCTATTGTGTAAGCTGAGGCTACTTCCCAGTGGCCACGTGGATGGCTACAGAGTTTTTGTCCAATCATAACCCAGGAGATATTGCGCTTAAAATAACACCTGCAGATAAAGGTAGGCTTGAAGTTTATATTAATAACGAAAAAGTTTATGATTGTAAAGAAGAACAAGCTATGCCAGATTTTATAAAAGTTAAAGAATTACAAATGCTAGTTATTGAAAAGATATTTGACACTGATTAGTAGGAAAAATTAAGATTATGAATAAAACTGTATTGGTTTTTGGTATTACAAGTGGAGAAACACCCAAATATTTAAACAAGATTTCAGATCTTGTTGATTTAAAAATCATAGATTTACAAAAGCTTTCCTGTAGTGAAATACCAGATTCTTCTCTATATTCAGGGATGTTGTTTTTAGACCAACCAAATTGCAAAAACATCTATGATTCTATATTTCATAATGACACGGAATTTTCTCGATTGAAAGATTATTTAGAAATTGTCTTAAAACAAAATCGACCAGTTTTGGCTTTAGGTAAAGGGATGTATTTTCTAAATGATTCTATAAGTAATTTAAAAAACCAACAGTATGAAAATAATACAATATCTGATGAATTGATAGATATATTCATTTCACCAGGATCTAAAACAGCCGCCATTATTGGATCTGGAGGTTTTTTTAAAATACCAAATACACAGTCGCTTTCAATGAAAGAATTTCAAAGATCTAATAACCTCATTACCTCTATTTATCAGCTTGGAACAGGACATGTTCAAGGTATTGAAAGTACCCGTCACGATTGGGTTCTTGGTTATCAATTTAACCCCTTCATTGATGGTCCATCAATTGTTCGAGCCTTAATTGATGGTTTTATCGAACGAGTTCTCGATTAATCGTTGTTTTGACCCACTACATATGGTAAAATTCGTATGATAGATACATATTATTGTGTTTTTTATATAGGGGTAAAATGACTACTAACGAAATTATAAAACCAGTTCGAATTGTTGATGAAATGCGTAGTTCTTATATTGACTATGCCATGTCTGTTATCGTTGCGAGAGCCCTACCAGATGTTCGTGACGGATTGAAGCCCGTTCATAGACGCATTTTGTACTCCATGGATGGGTTGAGTATGCGTCCTGGTTCTTCGTATAAGAAAAGTGCTCGCCTGGTTGGTGAAGTTTTAGGAAAGTATCATCCTCATGGCGATACTTCAGTATACGATGCTATGGTACGTCTAGCTCAAGACTTTTCCATGCGTTACCCATTAGTAGATGGACAAGGTAACTTTGGTAGTATCGATGATGACCCTCCTGCTGCAATGCGTTATACCGAAGCGAAATTAGCATCTATTGCTATGGAAATGCTTAATGATATTGACCGTGGCACTGTTGATTTTGTACCGAACTTTGACGACTCTCTTACTGAACCAGTTGTACTACCTTCTCGTATACCAAACCTAATTGTTAATGGTTCTACGGGAATAGCTGTTGGAATGACTACAAATATCCCTCCTCACAATTTGTCTGAAATTTGTGACGGTATTGTTCATTTGATAAAAAACCCACGCGCTGATACAGACGAATTAATGGAATATATTCAAGGACCTGATTTCCCGACCGGTGCTTTAATTATGGGGACTACTGGAATACGTGAAGCTTTTGAAACAGGACGGGGCCGAGTTGTTATTCGATCAAATATTGAAATAGAAGAATTAGGTAAAAACGGAAGATATCAATTCATTATTAATGATATTCCTTTCATGACTAATAAAGCTAATCTAGTTCAAAAGATAGCTACCCTTGCAAAAGAGAAAAAAATAGAAGGTATCTCGGAAATTAGAGATGAATCTGATCGAACAGGTATGAGAATAGTGATTGAACTAAGAAGAGATGCTCAGGCCCAAGTTGTAAAAAATATTTTATATAAACAAACAGCTTTACAAACTTCGATTCATTACAATATGTTAGCACTTGTTGATGGTCAACCTCAAACTCTTTCTCTTAAGTCTGTTTTACAGCATTACATCGATTTTAGAGAAGAAATTATTCGACGAAGAACTCAATTTGAAATTGATAAAGCTAATGCTAGAATTCATATATTACAAGGTTTAAAAACAGCTTTAGATAATTTAGATGAAATTATAGAGTTGATAAGGAATTCAGACGATACAGATTCTGCTCGCCAATCATTAATTACCGGTTACGCTTTAGATGAAATACAAGCCAACGCTATTTTGGATATGCAACTTAGGAGATTTGCAGCATTAGAGCAAAAACGAATTGAAGACGAATATGACACGTTAATTAAGTCTGTAACTGATTATTTAGATTTATTGGGGGATAGGAAACAAGTATTATCAGTGATAGAGTCTGAAACACTCGATTTAAAAAAGAAATTTGGTGATGAGCGTAAAACTCAAATCAGCCTTGAAGAAATTTCTGGATTTAATTTAGAAGATCAAATCCCACACCAAGAAACAATAATTACTTTAAGCAATAGAGGTTATATTAAATCTATTCCAGCTAGTACTTTTCGCAGACAACATCGTGGAGGCAAAGGCGTCCGAGGACAAACAACAAGAGAAGATGACTGGTTGAAAGATTTAGTCGTATGTGACAACCATGATATTTTACTGTTTTTCACTGATAGAGGTAGAGTTTATAAAAACAAAGTGTATCAAATTAATACAGATATTTCCAGGACTACTCGCGGTACTCCGCTGGTACAATATCTCAACCTTAAACCTGATGAAAAGGTTCAAACAATACTTGCTGTTGAATCTTTAGAAGAAGAAGAGAAAGATTTACTCTTTTCGACTAAATTGGGCGAAATCAAAAGGATGGACTTAAAGCGAATCATAAATATACGGGCAAATGGAATAAAATCGATGGACTTAGAAAATGGTGATGAATTAACTTCGGTCAGGTTATCAGATAGAGGTTCTGATGTTTTGATGGTTTCCCAACAAGGAATTTCTATTAGATTTCCTTCTTCTGAGGTTAGGTCTAGTTCAAGAATTGCTGGAGGAGTTCGAGGAATGCGACTGAGGAATGATGACGTTGTCGTAGCTATGGATATAGTAGATCCTAATGGACAACTCCTTGTCATAAGTGAGAAGGGATATGGGAAGCCGACTTCTCTTAATAACTATAGAACTGCTCATAGAGGTGGCTATGGTGTTGCTACATTTAGAATCACGTCTAAAAGTGGACTTGTAGCAACTGCTAGAGTTGTAAAAGAAGCTGAAGATATATTAATTATATCTGAGCAAGGACAAGTAACAAGAACGAGTTTAGCAGAATTAAGAATATTGAGCAGACGCACTCAAGGTGTAAGTATTGTGAGCATGGATGAAAAAGATAAAACTGTATCTATTGCCTCGATGGATCCAATACTGAGAAATGCGAGAGACACACAACCTAAGGCTGCGAGGGGTAAAGAAGCAGCTTTAGAATCGACACTACAGAACATAGAAACAGATGAATATGGTGTTATGTATAATAATGATTCAGACGATAATTCAGACGATAATTCAGACGAGTAAAATCTAAGTATCTACATGTACAACCCACCATTTATATGTATTTGAGTCCCTGTAATATACTTGCCTTTTAATATTAGATATATAGCCATATCAGATATATCTTTAGATTCACCAAATCGTTTTAATGGGATAGATGAGACTATATCATTCTTTAAATTATCTGGAATTCTTTCCGTCATATCTGTATTAATCCACCCAGGACATATAGAATTTACGGTAATATTGTAACGAGCAAGTTCTAGTGCTAATCCTCTTGTAAAAGCAAGGACTCCACCTTTACTTGCAGAATAATTTGCCAAACCTATACTACCAATTTGACCAAGTAGCGAGGCGATATTCACAATTCTTCCTTCACCAACTTCTATCATTTGAGGGATTACTGATTGACTACAGTAAAAAACACCATTTAGGTTTGTATCAATTACATCTTGCCATTCTTTTAATGACATATTTCGTATAGTTTTTTCTTTAGATATTCCTGCATTATTGATTAAGATATTTATATTGCCTATTTCTCTTTTAATACTATCTATCATGTTTGTGACATCGTTGGCATTTGCCACATCACATTGAAATATTGATGATTTACCACCATTATTTGAAATTTCATTCCGCACTAATTCGACAGCCTTTTTGTTATTATTATAATTTATTGCTACATATGCCCCTAAGGAAGCTAAGTCAATAGCTATTTGCTTCCCTATCCCCCTGGAGCCACCTGTAACTAAGGCTGTTTGACCTAGGAGTGGTTTATCTAAATTATTCATGGTTACCTCAAATATATGTTGCAAAATGGATTTATATAGATTTTATTTGGATTTTCTATTATTAATGATTGATAGATAATAGCCATAATAGCTAGTATAATTCATTTATTAAATAATTATTATAGCTATTATTCTACTTATGGAGAATGAATATTTTGGAAACGTCACAAATCACAGCCTTTATAGCAGTTGTTGAGCATGAAAGTTTTACAAAAGCAGCAGAAGTTTTAGATTTAACTCAACCTTCACTGAGTGCAAGAATTATATCTTTAGAAAAAGAGATGAATGAAAAACTGTTTCAAAGAACAGGAAGAGGTGTTCGTCTTACTGATGCCGGCAAGGCTTTAGTACCATATGCTGAGAGAATTCTACAATTTATTGTTGATGGTAAAGAAGCAGTTTGGGGAGTACATAGTAATTCAGTAGGTAAGATTAGAATTGGGTCTGCCAGAGCTATATGTGCATATGTCCTGCCAAGTATAGTTGAAAAATTCCGTACTTTACATCCTGGTGTCGATGTTACTATTAAAACTGGAAGATCCTCTGATATTGTTGATATGGTCCTTGAAGACGATGTTGAAATCGGTTTAACAAGGTCAATATATCATCCAGATCTACAAGTACGACATCTTTATGATGAGCAAATAGTATTAGTTACTGATCCTTCACACAAGTTTGCCATACATGGGAAAGCTAGTATCTATGATGTTGCTTCTCAACCTTTAATATTGTATGACAAAGGATCAAGTTATTTTGTACTTATTAACAGGGTGGTTAGAGAAGCAGGAATTGTACCTAATGTGACAATGGATTTAGACAGCATAGAAGCCACAAAAAAAATGATAGAGCGAGGTTTAGGACTCTCTTTTTTACCTAGGCATTCTGTAGAGCAAGAACTAAAGTTAGGTACATTAACTGAAATTGATATAATTGAAGATTACAGTGTTGAATTACCAACATCAGTTATCGTTCGCAATTCCATTAATCGAAGTTTAGTTGTTGAGTCATTTCTTGATCTATTATACAGTTTATATCCTGAAAAATTAGATAATTAACATTGCATCCCCAAATGAATAAAAACGATATTTTTCCTTAATGGCTTCTTCATATGCCCACATTATTAAATCTTTGGATGCGAATGATGATAAGAGTACTAGTAATGTGGATTTTGGAAGATGAAAATTTGTTAAAAGCATATCAATTATATTGAATTTAAATCCTGGTTTTATAAATAGATCAGTCCATCTTGTATCTGAGTTGATGTTGGATGTTTTTTTATCATTTCTTGTTAAATAAGCACTTTCTAATGTTCTGGTTACAGTGGTTCCTACAGATAAAATTTTTTTATTATTTTGTTTGGCACTATTTATTATGTTTGCTGCATCATTTGAAATAATCCATTGTTCACTATGCATTTTATGGTCATTTATATTATTAACTCGAATTGGTTGAAATGTTCCGATACCAATTTGTAAACTCAATTCAACTTTTTGAATCCCTTTTTGTGAAAGTTTATTTAAAATACCATCTGTGAAATGCAAACCTGCCGTTGGTGCTGCAGCGCTTAAAAGTGTCTCGTTAGCATATATTGTTTGGTAACGATCAATATTTTGGTCTTGTAAATTATTTATATATGGTGGAAAAGGTATCGATGCTATTTTTTCAATCATATTGTCATTACTTAGGCTTATAAGCATTGTACCATCTGAGTATTTTGCAATTATTGTACCAGATAAGTCTTTATTAAAAGAAACGTGTGCATTTTCTTTTAAATACCTCCCTGGTTTTCCTATACATTCCCAATAACCATCGTTATTTTGATTTAAAATAAGTATTTCAATATCTTTGTTGGTATCGCTAATTTTCCCATATAGCCTACATTTCATAACTTTTGTATTATTAAAGACAACAAGATCATTATTATTCAATAAATTCGGTAGTTCATTGAAGATATGATGAGAAATAGTTTGGGTTGCTCTATTTAACACTAATAATCTTGATTGATCTCTTGTCTTAATTGGTTGTTGTGCAATTAATTCATTGGGTAAATAATAATCGAATTCTGATATATCCAAACTTATTCCTCATTAATTTGAAATTCATATGCTTTTATAGTATTTTCGAGCAACATTGCTCGAGTCATAGGGCCTACCCCACCGGGAACAGGAGTGATATTTCCTGCAATATCTTTCACACTTTCAAAATCAACATCACCAATAAGTCGGTAACCGTTTTTTTTACTAGGGTCTTCAACTCGATTTATACCAACATCAATAATTGTTGACCCTGGCTTTACCATTGCAGACGTGATTGTACGAGGTTGTCCAGTTGCGGCAATCAAGATATCAGCTTGTAAAGAATACTTATACAAATTACTTGTTCCAGTGTGGCAGAGTGTGATAGTTCCATTCCCACCGATTGTTTTTTGACTAAGTATTATCGACAATGGCCTGCCTACCAGGTTACTTCTTCCGCAAATGACAATATGTTTTCCGGGAATCTGGATATTAGATCTTAGTAACATTTGTTGGATACCTAAAGGGGTGGCTGGTATAAATTTAGGGCTTTCTATAGCCAGCAATCCAGCGTTATGTATTCCTATACCATCGACATCTTTTAAAGGATGGATAGAGTTTATAATTGTCCTTTCATTCAAATGGTTTGGAAAGGGTAATTGTGTGAGAATTCCATGGTAATTATTATCATTATTCAATTTTTCGATTAAATGTAAAACTTCTTCTTCGGAAATATTTTCTTCCAGTCGGAAAGTTTTAGTTACTATTCCTACATCAGTACAATCTTTTTCTTTACCTTTTACGTATGATAGGGATGCAGGATTGCTCCCTATTAATACGACTGCAAGACCTGGTGAATTTTTATATGTTTTATTAATAATCACTACTTTTTGCGAAACTTCATTACGAATATCCGCTGCTATTTTATTACCATCGATGATTTTAGCACTCATTTTATCCACATCTGTTATATTTCATTTAATGATTATTATTTTTACTTATAATTTACATTATAATAATTAATATATTAAGTTTATATTATTTTAACCTTCGAATATATATTGAGGAATGATATTATGGCAAATTTTGAAAATAACTTGAAAGATTTAAAAATAGAATTGCCTGAGACACAATCTCCGATAGCTAATTACGTACCAGGTGTTCGTACAGGTAATTTATTATTTCTCTCTGGGGCAGGACCACTTCCAGATCAAAATGGTGAATTAAAACTTGGAAAATTAGGATCAGATTTATCTGTTGAAGAAGGCTACAATTCTGCAAGATCTACTTGTATAAATCTTTTATCGCGAATTAAAAATGAAATTGGTAGCATAGATAATGTTGTAAGAATAGTTAAGATATTTTGCATGGTAAATTCAACTACAGATTTTACAAGCCAACCGTTAGTTGCTAATGGTTGTTCAGACTTATTAGTAGAAGTTTTTGGAGATTATGGTAAACATTCGCGTTCAGCTGTTGGAGTAGCTGCTTTACCAAATAACTGGCCTATAGAAATAGAGATGATTGTCGAAATTAAATAATCTGTGAGTATAAATATGATTGGTAATGGTATAGATATTATTGAAATAGACCGTATCGAATCTGCTTGCCTTAAATGGGGGGCACGTTTTCTTAATCGTATATATACTCAACAAGAACAGAACTATTGTCGTGGCCGTTTTCCACAGTTAGCTGCTAGATTTGCAGCGAAAGAAGCAATGATGAAATCTTTAGGAACAGGGAAACGAGGCCTTAATTGGGTTGAAATTGAAGTTGTCAGAGAACGAGGAAGCGCTCCTACTATCGTTTTGCATGGCAATGCATTAGCTATTGCAGAAAGTCAAAATGTTAAAGAAATTCAGTTGACTATCTCCCATTCAAGAAATTATGCTGTGGCTTCTACACTTACTATTAAGTATTAGAGGTGTAAATGATTCAAATATTATCTATTGAAGATATTAAACAAGCAGAATTAGAAGCTTATTCTATGGGGCAATCATCAAATTCTTTGATTAATAAAGCTGCTATATCTATTGGGGAATACCTATGTTTAGAGTATCCGAGCATTTTAAATAATGAAGTTGTTATATTAGCAGGGCCGGGCAATAACGGAAATGATGGTATTTTAACTGGATGTTATTTAGCAAATAATAACTATAATGTGAAAATTTTTAGATTTACAAATGGAAATATATCTGGGTTGCCAGATTTTGTTAAACACGAATTGACCAAAAGACTTAAAAAAGACAATATAGAATATGATGAAATTAGTAACTTTGCAGAAATAAACTTAAAACTTTCCCAAATTTTAGCCAATGCTAATATTATTATCGATTCAATTTTTGGTATAGGATTAAATCGGCAACTATCTGAAGAATTTTCAAATTTATGTAATTTAGTTAATGATAATAAATCAAATAAAAATACTATAATTTCAATTGATGTGCCTACAGGGGTTAATGCTGATACTGGAGATGTTTATCAAAACGACTATTTACTACATAATAAATTAGCTATAAAAGCTGATTTATTATTAACTCTAAATTATCCCAAAAAAGGGTTGTTTAAACAACCAGCCTTTGAGTATTTTGAAAACATTGTTGTTCTTAATACAGGAGTTGTATCTCGACTAGTTTCCAACCAATTTTTAATTCAAATAAAAGATTTCAACAAAGTACTCCCAGAAAGAGCTAATTCAAGCTATAAAGGATCATTTGGGAAATTACTAATAATAGGTAGTTCGAAAGAATACCCGGGAGCAGCATTTCTTGCAGGTAAATCTGCTTATCGTTCAGGTGTGGGATTAGTTTCCATTGCCACCACAAATACTGCAATATCTTTATATGGATCTTATCTCCCGGAAGCGATATATTGCCCTCTAAATGAACAACCCAATGGAATGATTGCCTCTGATAAGGAAAATTATAAAAGACTAGAAATACAATTGGCTAAATATAACTCAGTGTTAATCGGATGTGGTATGGGTAAATCAAAAGAAACTATGGAAATAGTTGAGTTCATACTTGAATGCCATAATAAGTATGAAAATAAGTTTAATTTAATTATTGACGCTGATGCTATAAATAATTTAGCCGAGCTTATCAAACGTTCCAAAGTTAATCTTAATAATATTATTCTAACTCCTCATTTAGGTGAATTAGCCAATTTAGCTCAATTTAATGCATCAAAGATCACATTAAATGAGAGGAGTGAAATAGCAGAATTAATAATTGAAAAAATAACAAATTATAATATTACTAATGCAAATAACATAGTAATCGCTAAAGGACCATATACTGTTATAAAAGACACATCGGAAATAGAATATATTTCACCATTTGCTACTTCATTATTATCAACTGCTGGTAGTGGTGATGTCCTTGCAGGATTAATTGCATCTTTGAGTGCTCAAGGGTTAAATATGATAAATTCTTCCATTCTCGGAGTATACTTACATGGCTTAAGTGCGTTATTGAAAAAAAAAGAATACGGAAATGTAGGTTTATTGGCCTCAGATATTGCTGACAATATACCTTTTGCTATAAAAAAAATAAGAGAAATCGTATAATTTTTTACATATTTAATTATAGTGTTAAAATGTACTAATAAATAATCATATGAGGAGACAGGTTAAACAAATGCTTTTTGCTGTTGATATAGGCAATACTAATGTAACAATAGGTGTTTTTGAAAAAGATAGCATAATAACTTCTTTTCGCTTAAATACAGATACAAACCGTTTTGCCGAAGAATATCTTCTTTCTATCAATTCATTGTTATCTTTAAGAAACATAAATGTAAATGATATAGATTCATGTGTGATTTGTAGTGTTGTTCCTCCATTGACCCCCGTATTTAGCCAAGTCTCAGTAGATTTATTTTCTGTGAATCCTTTAATTGTGGGTACAGGCATTAAAACAGGAATAAAAATTTTATATGATAATCCGAAGGATGTAGGTACCGATAGGATAACAGATGCTGTCGCAGCTTATAATTTATATGGTGGCGCAGCGATAGTTGTCGACTGTGGTACAGCAACTGTATTTGATGCAATATCAGCTAATGGTGAATACCTGGGTGGTTCAATAGCAGCAGGAGCTCGTTTATCAGCGGATGCATTATTTTCTAAAACCTCGCAATTGAAAAGAGTGGAATTGCTTGCACCTGATAAAGTTATAGGTAAATCTACAACACTTTCATTACAATCAGGATTAGTACTTGGAAATGTTTATATGATTGAAGGAATGGTGCGAAAGTTTATAGAAGAAATGGGCGGAGATCCTATAATAATTGGTACAGGTGGGTTATCTACATTATTCAGCAATGTGACTAATATATTTCACCACGTAAATGAAAACTTAACATTAGAGGGTTTGCGAATTATTTATAATCTAAATATATAAGAATACTTGTTATGACAAATTCAGCATTGAAAGATAAAAATATTATACTCGCAGTCACAGGGAGTATTTCTTGTTATAAGTCAGTTGACCTAGCAAGTAAATTAATGCAACTTGGAGCAAATGTGTATGTAATATTATCTGGTCCTGCGCAACAATTTGTAAGTGCTTTAACCTTTACTAGTATTACCCATTTGCCTGTGGTTACAGAAATGTTTAACGCTAATTCGAAATTCAGTGTTGAACATGTTGCACTGGCAGAAATGGCAGATATAGTGATTATTAGCCCAGCCACAGCAAATACCATAGCAAAATTAGCTCATGGGCTTTCTGATGATAGTTTGGGTACTACTGTTTTAGCTACAAAGGCACCAGTAATCGTTGCTCCAGCTATGGATGCTAATATGTATGAAAACCCTGTAGTTCAGTCAAATATTAGAATATTAGAAGAACTTGGCTATAGTATGGCAGGGCCTGATTACGGTAGAATGGCTTCTGGATTAGAAGGCTGGGGGCGATTATTAGAAACCCAGGATCTAATAAGCTATATTAATTTGAAATTGGGAGAAAATGGAGATTTAAAAGGGTGTAAAGTTGTTGTGAGTGCTGGTGGGACATCTGAACCTATTGATCCAGTAAGGGTGATTTCAAATAGATCATCAGGCAAAATGGGATACAGTATTGCAATTGCTGCATTGGAAAGGGGGGCTACAGTGAGCTTAGTTTCTGCATCAAAATTATTACCAGACCCTTTAGGCTGTAAAGTCTTGCGTGTAGAAACAGTTTCCGAAATGCGTGATTGTGTACTGTCAGAGTGTAATGATGCAGATGCAGTAATTATGGCTGCTGCTATTAGTGATTATCGCGTTAAAGATATAGCTGATAATAAAATTAAAAAACAACCAGGTAAAGATATGGTTATAGAGTTAATTCAAAATGAAGATTTTCTTAAAGAAATACCTGAAAAAGTCAAAAAGATTGGATTTGCTGCCGAAACAGAGAATTTAGAACAGAATGCAATAAAAAAATTAAACAATAAAGACCTAGAGTTTATAATAGCTAATGACGTAACTGTTGAAGGTGCAGGGTTTTCAGTAGATACAAATAAAGTCACCATTATTGATAAATCCGGAACAATCAGTGACTATCCTTTGCAATCTAAATATGAGGTTGCTAATATAATTTTAGATAAACTAAGTCAAATATTAAATTCTTAACCGATAAAGTACTATAAATGAGTCGATCGAATCTTACAGAATTTCCAAAATCTTACAATTATAATAAAGTTGAAAAAATTATTTATTCCTATTGGCAAGAAAAAAATCTTTTTTCACCTGATGTGAGTGATGATAAGGAACCTTTTACTGTTATTATGCCACCACCTAACGTAACAGGTACATTGCATTATGGACATGCCCTAACTACAGCTATCGAGGATGCTTTAATTCGTTGGAATCGAATGAGGGGTAAATCAACCTTATGGCTTCCAGGTAGTGATCACGCTGGTATTGCAACCCAAGTAGTAGTAGAAAAAATGTTAATGGAAACACAGGGCCTTACACGCCATGATATAGGTCGTGAAAAGTTTTTGGAACATGTGTGGGAATGGGTTGAAAAATATGGCGGAATAATTGATGATCAATTTAATAGTTTAGGAGCTTCTTGTGACTGGTCTAGAAAATCATTCACCTTAGATACTGGTCCTAGTTTTGCTGTACGTACTACTTTTGTCAATCTATATAATAAGGGAAAGATTTATCGTGGAGAAAAAATAATAAACTGGTGTCCTCGATGCCTTACATCATTATCAGATTTAGAAGTAAGACATGCTGAAGAAAATGGAAAACTATATTATATAAAATATAAAGTAGTTGGTTTAGATGAAACTTTAATAGTGGCTACTACTAGGCCAGAAACGCTTTTTGGAGACACAGCAGTTGCAGTCAATCCTTTAGATGAAAGGTATTCTCATTTATTACATAATAAAATAAGAATACCTCTTGTTAATAGAGAAGTTGATATTATTACTGACGATGCTGTTGAATTAGGATTTGGAACTGGTGTACTAAAAGTGACACCAGCTCACGATATTAATGACTTTGAAATAGGATTAAGACACCAATTGGATACAATTAATGTTATGAATCCAGCTGGTTCATTAAATGAAGTGACAGGCAAATACTCAGGTATGGATAGAAATATAGCAAGAGAAAAAATTGTTAAAGAACTAGAATCTGGCAATATGCTTGAGAAAATCGAACCTTTAATTCATTCAATTGGACGTTGTGATAGATGTGATACTATTGTTGAACCTTTAATTAGTAAACAATGGTTCTTAGAAATGAAACCATTGGCTGCACCTGCTATAAAAGCGGTTAATGATGGTGAGATTCAAATAATTCCTGACCGTTTCACAAAAATATATTTAAATTGGATGACTAATATTAGGGACTGGTGTATAAGTAGACAATTATGGTGGGGACATAGAATACCCGTTTGGTATTGTAATTATTGTGAACATATGACTGTTTCGATAGAAGACCCTCAACAATGTGATTCTTGTAAGTCAACAGATATTTATCAAGATTCTGATGTTTTAGATACATGGTTCAGCTCTGGACTTTGGACTCATTCTACTCTAGGTTGGCCTAACAACACCAAAGATTTAGCTAAATACTATCCGACTAGTGTAATGGAAACAGGATATGATATTCTATTTTTCTGGGTTGCAAGAATGATTATGCTGGGTATTGAAAATATGGGCACTTCCCCTTTTCATACTGTTTACTTACATGGGCTTTTACGTGATGAAACTGGCGCTAAAATGAGTAAAAGTAAAGGGAATGTACTTGATCCTCTTGATGCAATTCAGAAATATGGTGCTGATGCTTTGCGTTTTGCCTTAACCACAGGTTCTACACCAGGTAATGATATACGAATAAGTGAAAATAAATTAGAAGCAGGCAGGAATTTCTGTAATAAAATATGGAATTCTTGTAGATTTATTGATTTTTTATACACCAAATGTGATTCAAAATTAGATTTGGATTTAAGCAATACACAATTTACAGTAGAAGATTCCTGGATACTTGGTCGTTTAAATAATTTAATTATCGAAGTGAATAAATTACTCGAAGATTATCAGTTAGGTGAAGCAGAGAGAATACTTCACGATTATATTTGGAATGATTTCTGTGATTGGTATATTGAAATGGCTAAAGTACGTTTTTCAAATGGTGATCAAAGAGTAGTTTCAATATTAATATATATAATGGATTTTCTTTTGCGACTTCTTCATCCGTTTATGCCTTTTGTAACAGAAGAATTATGGCATCGTATTCAATCAATAAAAAACAATAACACTCTGGTTCAAAGTATTATGATCTCTGAATATCCACAATCTTCTATCAATATTGATAAAGATGACTCAAAGATTAACGTTGTAATTGATTTGATTAGAGGTATCCGCAATGTTAGATCAGAATTTAATTTACATGGAATTGGAGATTTAACCATTAATCTCACAACAACAAATCCAGATTCGTTAAATATTATAGAAATGGAGAAAAACTTCATCATTAATTCTACAAAAATACAAGATATTTTATTTCAAGAAACTTCTTCGAATAAAATATCTAAATCAATTAAGTTTTTAGTATCAGATTTAATTGTTAGCATCTCACTTTCTGGATTAGTTGACATGGAGAAAGAACAGGATCGATTAAAGAAAGAACTTTTTGAGGTTCAATCTAATATTGAAAGACTTAATAAACTTTTACAAAGTAAAAACTTTATTAACAAAGCACCAGAAGAAGTAGTTGAATCTGAACAAGAAAGACTTAAATTGTCTAAAGAGAGAAAATTGCAACTTGAAGAAATTATTGAATCTATTGCCTAATTTACTTAGAAACCCTGGTATTTAGGTTCCCTTTTTTCAGCAAATGCTTTTGGCCCCTCTTTAGCATCTTCTGTATATTTAGTGAGCGTGCTGAGCGAATTAGCAAACTGTACAGCATTAGGTAAGTCCATTGAAAGACCGCGTATAATTGCTTCCTTTAATGATCTAACTGCAACTGGTGCTAACTGAGATATTTGGTGCGCTAATTCAATAGCTCTTGTTTTTGTTTCGATTAAGGGAACTACTTCGTTTACAAGCCCAAAGCGTAAAGCTTCATCAGCATCAAAAACTTTACCAGTTAAAAGCCATTCCATCGCTTTTGCATATGAAACTTGTCTTGGTAAGTTAGCTATAGCTGGTCCAGCACCACTAAAACCTCGCAATATTTCAGCATAACAAAAAGTAGAAGTTTCAGAAGCTATTCTTATATCTGTTGTTTGGCAAAGAATATTTACACCATCCGCATAACAATAGCCATTTACTGCTGCAATAACTGGTTTGAAAAAAGTGTCATGGTAACCACTAGCAACACCTGAAATGTGTGGAGGTGACCAAAATTTCTGACTTACAGATTGTTCATTATTCTTAGACATAGCTACTAGGTCTGCCCCAGCAGTAAATGATCTATCTCCTGCTCCAGTTAAAACTACAGCTCTTATATTATCATTAGTACGAACACTTTCGAAAGCTTCTCCAATAGCACTTCTCATTTCTTCATTAATTGCATTATGTTTTTCTGGTCTATTTAAAGTTATTACTGCAACATGATTATCAATTTCTACTAATACTGTTTCACTCATAATATTCTCCTTTTCAGCTTGTAATTAAATCTATCAGAATATAACATATTGTAAATACAATTATTTAATTATGTGATTATTTTATGAGACAAAATTTGTTATTAGAAAATATGAGAAAAGGAATTCTTGGATTAGGAATTTCATTTACTTTCCCATCCACACATATGTTGGAAATTTGTGCCTATTCTGGATTTGATTGGGCCTTATTAGATTGTGAACATGGAACTATGTCAAATGAAACTATTGAGTCTATGGTGATTGCTTCTGAAGCAGCTAATATAATACCTATCGTTCGACCATCCGTAGCTTTTAGCACTAACGTTGGACCCTTACTTGATCGAGGAGTAATGGGTATTCAATATCCCCATATAAGTACATTAGATGATGTTAATAGAATTATTGAACAAACAAAGTATCCTCCTAGAGGACTTAGAGGAATAGGATCTGCAGCCTTACGCATATCCCATTTCGATATAGGTGTATCTCGATCTGAGTATATGAAATGGGCTAATTCTAATCTCCTTATATGTATTCAAATAGAAGACCAGATCGGTTTAGATAATATAGAAAAAATGGCAGAAATAGATGAAGTAGATGTTATTTTTGTTGGCCCAACTGATTTATCAATTTCTCTCGGATATATCGAAAGAAATCAAAAATTTGATAATTTATTACTACAAACTTTAGAAAATATTGTAAAATTAGGTAAAATCGCTGGGTGTGCTGGTAATCCAAAATCCTTAAAAGAATACAAAAATATAGGTGTTAATTACCTTTACACACATATCCCTACCCTAATGAGTTCTGTTACGAGAGATATGATTGGAAATTTAAATAATTAATTATTTATTTAAACACTTTATTTAAAAATCCTTTTGCCCCATATTTTATCCATGGGTCGAAAGAAGTCATCAAGAATTTCACCCCGAGCTCAACGTATTTTGTCACATTCTCATCAGTAACAAGTGTCCCTGCTATCTTATTCGCACCAATTATTTTTAATATAGCAGAATCTATAGTTGATTGAACTTCTGGATGGAATATATTGCCTAAGTGTCCCAAACTCTGTGCAAGGTCGCCTGGTGCAACACAAAAAACATCTATATTTTCAACTGATAAAATCTCATCAAGATTGTGTACAGCTACAATATCTTCAATTAACACAATGACAAGGGTTTCATTATTTACATTTTCAAAATAATTCGCAACATCAATTCCTTGTCTACCTACAAAATTCCCTCGTTTGCCTTGAGGAGCAAACTTAGCTCCTTGTACCACAGCTAGTGCTTCATTCTTTGTATCCACATGGGGTACTACAATTCCCTGAGCTCCAACATCAAATGTTCTATAAATCAATCCTTCATTATTAAAATTAACTCTCACAATGGAGGTCATACCTGATAAATCTGCAGCTCTTGTCAAATCAGGTATGTCCTTGAAATCAATTGCTCCGTGTTCAGTTTCAATCCAGATACCATCAAATCCTAATTGTCCAGCAAATTCAACCATATCTGGACTAAATGACACAGGTGACATAAGGACAGTGGAAATTTCGCCTTGAGATAGTTTTTGTTTAATTTTATTTGGACGTAGGTTTTTCATACTATCCTCCTGTCTTTTCATCAAAATCCGTTAATATCCGCAAATATTCCTTTGAGTAATCTGTATAAAGATCTTTTTGTAGAGACTGAACATCGGTGAATAAATTATTTTCAGTTTTGAAATACCCTGTATCACTCACACTATAATTATCAAACAATTTATATATCTTATTTTTGTTTATCCAATACATCTGTATACTTATATCTATTGCCGGTGGTTCATAGGCAATAAAGTAAGTATCTTTATTGATGTTTTCTTGGTAAGAAATTTCAGTTTGATATACTTCCCAGCCTTGGTTTTTTATTGTACTTTTTAAATGCTCGTATGCTAAGAAACTAGTTAAATTAGTATCAAATTCTAAAATATCTATATATGAGCAAATATGGCTACCATCTATATTTACATCCGGATATTTTCCAAAAGTAATCATAGGATATTTATTAAATGGCGCATACATTAAATATTGTTCTCTTGTTGGGTTATCTGATTCTAATTTATGTATTATTACATTGTATGTTTTATTAATAGTCTTACACCATTTAGTTTCGTTACTTACAACTGTATTTTTTAATAAATTGAAATCTTCCTTAGTTTCAAAATATCCTTCACATAAATTTGTATTAAATTTACAAAGAGCGCCTTTTTTATCACGGGAAATATTACTTGTTTCAACAGGGGTTGGTGTTGCTGTTGGAATACTGGTTTGGTCACCAGTAATATAATGATTCAAATCTGTCTCATTTGAACAAGCTGTTAGTAAAATGATGGTTAGGAATATATACTTCACAATGACACAAATTCTTTGGTTACATCTGGTATTGAATGAATTTGATTAAATTTTTTTAATCCTTTAGCCGTATCGCTGGCAATTCTAGAGCTATCGTTAGTATTTATACGTAACTTAAATAGCCAGTAAGTGAACTCTTTGATTTCTGTTATTTCTCGGTTTTCTCGTATTTCTCCAAAAGTCAATTTTTGAAATTGGTTTATCATGGTTTTTTCTGGATACCCATAAATTTTTTTATATGCTTGAGATGTTATATTTGAATAGCTTGTTAGACCATTAGAATGTCTTTCTTTATGAATCTCTTCCTCTACTGCATATAACAAACATTCTTCTATAACGATTCCATAAAAATAATTTAAGTGTCCTGTATACTTTTCGAAGCCGATAGCTTTTTTAAATTCATTCGAAGTGAAACCTGTGGGTATAATATTATTAAACAATAATTCAACGGCTTCTTTAGAAGGTATTAAATCCCGAGACTCATTTATTATTCTATTAGCTAACATTTTCCAATCAAATGCCTCTTGTTGAAGCAAGTATTTATAAGTGAATTTACCGAGAGTTTCTTCAGGAATACTCCAGTTTTTGATTGTTCCTAGTAATTCGCTTTTCCAATCAGCTCCATTTATTATAGATTCGTGGAATAAACGAATTAAATCTATTTGTTCAACTCTTTCATTGTTAGGACCAAATGAATTACTATATAGATTGTGAGTATTAGCTTCCATGGCACCTTTTATATTTTTTACCACTTCCACATGTACATGGATCATTTCTGCCAATTCGTGTGTGACTGTTCACGGATCCTATTTGATTAGAATTTTGCTGAGAGATTTTAGGTTGGCTTTTATACCCTTTAAGGTTAGCAATTTTCGAAACATTGAATATGTTTTGTGCGATACCCTGCCCTATTTTATTAATTATGGCGTCAAATAAATTTCGTGATTCTCTTTTATACATGACTAATGGGTCTCTTTGCCCATAAGCCTGTAGTCCTATACTTTCTCTTAAATTTTGCATAGTAGTTAAATGTTCCACCCAAACCGAATCAATAACTCTTAACATGAAGCCTGTTTGAAGTTCGATAAAATTCTGATTTTCAATAAATTGCTCAGTATAAAGTTTTTCAAAGTATTCAAGTCCAATTGTTATAATCTGGTCAGGATTATCAACCTCAGAAGGTATGAAATCTTGAAATTCCGGGAGAATCTTTTCAATTTCAACTAGAATTGTTAAAATTGAATTGTTTGAATTGTTTGAATTGTTTGAATTGTTTGAATTGTTTGAATTGTTTGAATTGTTTGAATTGTTTGAATTGTTATAGGATTGTTCTTCATACAATGTATCAACTATATTTTCAAGTTCTTTCGTGAACATTTCTTCTAATATTATTTTTAAACTATTGTTACTGAGAATATTCATCCTTTTTTCATAAATAATAGATCGTTGAATATTCATAACATCATCATATTCAACTAAATGTTTACGTATATCAAAGTTGTGACCTTCCATTTTGATTTGAGTTTGATTGATTGCCCGAGTTACCCAAGAATTTGTCACAGGTTTGTCATCCATACCTACTTTATTCATAATTCCCTGTATTCTTTCTCCTCCAAATCTTCTCATTTGGTCATCTTGTAATGATACATAAAATTGAGTAGTACCAGGATCCCCTTGGCGGCCTGATCGTCCTCTCAACTGATTATCAATTCTGCGAGCTTCATGACGTTCGGTGCCTATTATATATAAACCACCGAGCTCGATAACTTTATCATGTTCTTTTTGCCATTCATTGGAATCCCGATCTTCAGGGTTGCCCCCAAGAACAATATCTGTTCCTCGACCTGCCATATTAGTTGAAACAGTAACAGATCCTAATCGTCCTGCTTGAGCAACTATTGTCGCCTCTTTTTCATGTTGTTTAGCATTTAAAATTTGGTGAGGGATACGCTGTTTTTTCAATAATAAGCTTAGTTGTTCGGATTTTTCTATAGAACCTGTTCCAATTAGAACAGGTCTTTTTGTGTTATATAACTTATTTATATGTTCGACAACTGCATTAAACTTATAACTTTCATTAAGAAATATCAGGTCGTTTAAGTCTTCTCTCAACATTGGTTTGTGAGTCGGGATACTTACAGATTCTAATTTATAGATTTTGAAAAACTCTTCAGCTTCGGTTGCAGCGGTTCCTGTCATCCCAGATAATTTATTATAAAGCCGAAAGTAATTTTGAAGAGTAATAGTGGCATATGTGATACTTTCCTGTTGTATCCTAACTTGTTCCTTAGCTTCTAGAGACTGGTGTAATCCTTCTGAATACCTTCTTCCTGGCATCAACCTTCCAGTAAATTCATCAACAATAACTACTTCGCCATTTGATAGAACATAATCAACATCTTTGGCAAATATATAGTGAGCTTTTAAGCTGTTTTCAACATAATGTGCTAGCAAGTAATTTTCTTGAGAATACATGTTTTCAACATTCAAAAGGGTTTCTAATTTAGAAATACCATCTTCTGTAAGCAATGCAGTTCGTTCTTTTTCGCTAATTTCAAAATCTTCCTGTATTTGAAGTTGTTTTACAGCCTGATTAACTTTTTTATAAAGATCAGTTGGTTGCTGTGAAGGGCCGCTAATTATTAAAGGGGTTCTCGCTTCATCTATCAGTATATTATCGACTTCGTCAACAATAGCAAAGTTTCGGCTACGTTGGGATAATTGTCCACTTTGAATAACCATATTGTCACGCAGATAATCAAATCCAAATTCATTGTTGGTGCCATAGGTTATGTCAGCCAAATACGCATCTTTTCGGGATGATTCTATCAATTGTTGGGATGATTTATTTTGTGCATCGAAATTTTCATTATAAATAAATGCTTTTCCGTTATATTGCAGGCATGCTACAGATATCCCTAAAAAGTTAAATACTGGACCCATCCAAGAACAATCTCTTCGTGATAGATAGTCATTAACCGTTACTAAATGGACACTTCCTCCTTCTAATGCATTTAAATAGAGTGGAAGTGTTGCTGTAAGAGTTTTACCTTCTCCTGTTTTCATTTCTGAAATAGATCCTTGGTATAAAACAATACCTCCCATAATTTGGACATCATAATGACGTTGTCCCAAGATTCGTTTGGAAGCCTCTCGTACTACTGCAAATGCTTCAGGCATAATTTCGTCTAAGGAAATATTATCAGAAAGTTTATTACGAAAATATTCTGTCTTATTAGTCAACTCTTCATTGGTTAGATTAATTAAAGAATCTTCAAAAGAATTTATTAGATCTATTTTTGTTTGAAGTTGGTCTATAATTTTTTCATTAGAGTCAGAAAATATATTCAACAATTTTGTAAACATTAATACTCTCTTCTATATTATTCTTCATTGAACATGGCTCCAACGGAAAGGCCATTATGTATTCTATGTATCGCTTCTCCTAATAATGGGGCAACAGAAAGGACTGTTATTTTTTCAGAAGGGTTTTTGTCATCTAACGGCAATGTGTCAGTAATTATTAATTCTCTTAACGAACTATCTGCTATTTTTGAAGTAGCGGAACCTGATAGGACTCCATGAGTAACACATGAATATATTTCCGTGACTCCTTTATTTTTCAGAGCGTTAATAGTTGCAATTAAAGATCCACCTGTGTCTAATTCATCATCTACAGTTAATGCGATTTTACCTTCTACCTCCCCTATTATATTCAAAGCCTCAGTTGTATCGTCATTTCCGATTCTTCGCTTTTCCATAATTGCTAAAGGAACATTTAATCCAGCAGCAACGTTTCTTGCTCTTTTAGTAGCGCCCATGTCGACAGCAACTACAACTAAATTAGATAGGTTTTTTTGTTTTATATACCTGATTAATATAGGGACCGCAGTAAGTTCGTCAACGGGTATGTTGAAAAATCCTTGTATTTGACCTGCGTGTAAATCAATTGTTAATACTCTATTTGCCCCAGCAGTAGAAATAAGATCAGCAATCAATCTGGCAGTAATTGGAACTCTCGGTTGATCCTTTTTATCAGTCCTACCGTAAGCAAAATATGGAATTACTGTAGTTATTCGTCCAGCAGATGCTCTTTTTGCTGCATCTATCATAATTAAGGTTTCCATTATTTTGTCATTAACAGGGTTGCTAAATGGTTGAACTATGAATACATCTCTTTCGCGGATGTTTTCTTCTATTTGTACAAATGTATTATCATTTGCAAACTTATGTATGTTTATTCGCCCGTTTGAGATGCCTAGGTATGCACAAATAGAATCTGTAAGTTTTATATGAGAAGTTCCACTTAATACTCGTAATTCTTTATAGTCTGCCATTACTTTCCCTCGTATGTAGGTTTTCTTTTTTCACGAAATGCCTGTACTCCTTCACGGTGGTCTTGTGATGTCAAGGTAATAGTCTCTGCGGCTGCAGCCATTTGCATAGCTGTTTCTAAATCAAATTCCAAGCCTTTATATAACATTAATTTGGCGATACGTATTGCTATGGGCGGCCCACTTGCAATTCTACTAGCCATATCCATTGTAAAATTTTCTAATTCATTTTCTTCTACTAAATGATTAAGTAGTCCATGATGTTTAGCATCTTCCGCTTCCAAAAAATCACCAGTAAATAATAATTCAGCTGCTTTAGATATACTTCCCAAAGCTTTAGCGTATAACCACGTACCTCCGTATCCTGGGAACAGACCAATTCTAACAAAAGCGACCATAAAGCGTGATTTAGCAGTACCAATTCTAATGTCGCATGCGCACGCGAGGTCAAATCCAGCACCAACAGCTGCTCCGTTTACCATAGCTATTGTGGGCTTTTCCATTCGCTGCAGTCCCAATATCATAGCTTGTGCTGTTTTGAAACCTCTTCGTATTTCTTCAGCACCTCTTTCCCCAGAATGTGGACCTTGGTGTTCACCACCTGCCATACCACGAGTATCAGCTCCTGAGCAAAATCCTTTGCCTTCACCTGTCAAAATTAAAACTCTAGCATCATCATTATTAGAAACTTTTTCAATAGCATCTACCAATTCAAGACCCATTTCATGGCTAATTGCATTTAGTTTTTCTGGACGACGAAGTGTTAGTTTTGCAATTTTAGTTTCTGGGTGTACTTCCAGTGAAATATTTTTATAATCAGCCATTTGTAAAGATCCTTATATATTGGAAAATAATTATATAGAACCAATATATTCTACAGTGGTTAAATCTGTAAATCAATCAGATACTGTTTTCAAAATTACTGTAACAGGTATCAAATCTTACCAGGGGATTTGGCAAATAATACTACAATTGTTCCTAATAAAAACATTACTAATAATCCGTTAAATGCCAGTGTGTAAGATTTCATGTGATCATAAGCTAATCCGATAACTATTGGACCTAAAGCGGTTGCTCCTATTGTTATTGGTGTTAAAAAGCCTCGAATCGAACCAATAAATTCCCTTCCAAAATAATCTGCCCATGCAACATTACTGAGAACTATATGCCCACCAACACAAATTCCATAAATTATAGCGAATAAAAAAAGGAAAAATATATTTGTAGACCCAGACATAGCTATAAATTGTAAAATACTTAAACCTATTGCACATCCTATATACAAGACTGCCATACAATATTTAACATCTATTTTTTCAACTAAGAATCCCCATATTAGTCTTCCAATCGATGCTGTTATTGCGTGGACACTAAGTATTAATGCCGCAATATTGTTTGAAAATCCTAAATCTGTAATATAGCTAAATTCATGTACTACAACTGAGGCCACTCCAATTCCCCCTATGAGCATGGAAAGTGTTAGTATCCATAAAGTAGAAGTTTTAAGAGCCTCATTTAATGTCCAAGATTCATTTGTAATATTTTTTCTATTGCTAGATAGATTAGTTTCCAATTCTGACTCATCTTGTGCACCATCTGGTAAAAGGCCAATATCTTCAGGTTTTCTCACCATTAATGTGGAAACGGGGAAAAGTAAAAAGAAAAATATTATAGCTATTAATATCCAGCCCATTCTCCAATTTGATGATAAGATAACAAATCCTACTGCAGGGGCAAGTATGGCTCCGGCTGCTGTATTTCCCATAGTGCTAAATGCAGTAGCCCTGCCTCTATACTTAATAAACCACTTTAGTACGGTTGCATTAGCAACGACCCCACCCATACCGGCTCCTCCGGCAAAACCAACAATCATAAATGCGAGATAAAACTGCAAAATTGTTGTTACTTGAGTTAATAATATGCAAGCAATACCTCCAGCGATTGCGGAACACACCATGATTAATTGAGGACCTTTGTTGTCAACGTATTTCCCTAGGAAAGGAGCGATTGCTGCTGTTACAAAAGTTCTAAGTGTTAGTGCTCCAATTATGGTTGAACGACTCCAGCCAAGGTCTTCGGACATGGGTTTTAAGAAAACCCCAAATGTAAAACTTTGCATTCCTCCCCCAGCAAATGAGCCTAGAAAGGCACCTAGAACTATAATCCATCCATAAAAGAAAGGAGTTTTACTATCAATTATTTGGTATCTGTTTTTTTTCGTTTTCACTATGTAGTTCTATAAATTGTTTAGTTAAACTACTTTAATATAGATTTTAATTTATGTGTGTTAAAAATTACTAATTGCATGGTCATAAACCACAAATATCTCAATAAATATTCCGATAAAGGCGCACTTTGGTGACCAAATAAATATATATAGAAATGCACTCTTAAATACATTAAGCTTATTTATACTTGAATTGATCATCTATATGTGTTTTCATATATTTATTAATTTATAGGAGAATCTACATGAATAATGCAGTTATTGTTAGTGGCGCAAGAACTCCCATTGGTCGTTATGGAGGTGCCTTTAAATCACTTAAAGCTTCTGACCTAGGAGCGATTGTTATCAAAAGTGCTATCGAACGTTCAGGTATAAATCCCACTGAAATAGAAGAAGTTATATTGGGCAATGCACTACAAACTGATGAAGCTGGTTATGCTGCTAGAATGGCATCATTAAAATCAGGTCTTTCACATGAAGTACCTACAATTGCTATAAATCGACAATGCTCGTCAGGTTTAGAGGCAATTAACATTGCTGCGCAAATGATTTTATCTGGTGCTATTGATATTGCTGTTGCAGGTGGCATCGAGCATATGTCTGGAGCCCCCTACCTGATGAGGAATATTCGTTGGGATGGCTTAAGAATGGGTGATGCTAAACTTCAAGATTCTCTTATAGAAGCTTTAAATTGTCCTGCTAATCAATATCATATGGGTGTTACAGCTGAAAATGTTGCTCAAGAGTTTCAAGTTTCACGTGTAGATCAAGATGAATTAGCCGCGTTAAGTCATCAACGAGCCGTTAAAGCTACTGAAAATGGTCGATTTGGTAAATATTTAATTCCTGTTGATGTTCCTCAAAGAAGAGGTGATCCTATACTAGTTTCTTCTGATGAACAACCTAGACCTGATGCAACTATTGAGTCTCTGTCTACGTTAAAACCAGTTTTTCGTGAAAATGGCACAGTTACTGCTGGTAATTCTTCAGGTATCAATGATGGTGCAGCCGCAGTAGTGATCATGTCTGAATCAAAAGCTAAAGAATTGGGATTGAAACCAATTATGAAATGGGTTAACCGTTCAGTTGCTGGCGTTGAACCTTCTTTAATGGGTACAGGCCCGGTTCCAGCTGTACAAAAACTGATGAAAAAGACTGGAATTAACATACGTGACATTGAATTGATTGAATTAAATGAAGCTTTTGCATCCCAATCATTATATTGTATGAGAGAATTAAATTTAGATATTGACATAACAAATGTAAATGGTAGCGGTATTTCTCTTGGTCATCCAGTTGGTGCGACAGGAGCTATTATGACTGTTAAATTAATGGAAGAAATGGAATATCGTGATATCAACCTTGGGCTTGCTACTATGTGCGTAGGTGGAGGTCAAGGTTGTGCAACTATTTTTGAACGTATAAATTAATTTGGGAAAAAATGAGTACAACGAACGAGGTTTCTAAATTTGTATTGGATATGAAATTCGATTTCTTGCATGATGATGTTATACATGCAGGGAAAAAGGCATTTATTAATTATTTAGCTGTTTCAATATATTCATCTAAAGATCCTTCTTTAAAAATAATGACGGATCTTTTTGCAGAAAACACAGACAAACAACTGGCATCTATTATAGGCAAGAATATCAAAACCAATTTGGAAAATGCTACATTAGCTAATGGCTATCTTGGACACTTAGAAGATTTTGATGATACACATTTTCCTACGATCATACATCCTTCTTCCCCCACTTTTCCTTCTGCTTTAGCTTTAGCAGAAAGTCTTGAAAAAAGTGGCAAGGATTTTTTACTTGCATCTATACTAGGTATAGAGATTTGTTGTCGCATAGGGCTTGCAATGCACCCTTCTCATTATGACCAAGGCTGGCATATTACAGGGACTACGGGAGTCTTTGGATCTGCAATTGCTTCAGCCATATTATTAGATCTAGACGATTTGCAATTGAAAAATTGTTTAGGAATTGCTGGCACTCAAGCAGCCGGAGTAAGAGAAGTTTTTGGGACTATGTCTAAACCTTTTCACGCAGGAAGGTCTGCTCAATCAGGATTGCTTGCTGCTAAACTCGCAGATAAAGGATTTACATCAGCTATAAATATTTTTGAAGGTAGAAGAGGTTTTTTTGATGTTCTTGCTCCTGAATATGATCTCAGTATTTTAACTGATAATTTAGGTAGTGACTGGGAGATTTTTCAAAACGGCCTTAAACCATACGCTTGTGGGGTTGTAAATCATCCGCTAATAGATGCAATGATAAGATTCAAAAATGAAAATCAATTTGATACAGACAACATTAAAAGTATTAAAGCATATGTTCACTATTTAGTTCCTGAATTAGTTGGACATAAACAACATCCAGCTATAGGTTTAGAAGGTAAATTTTCTTTTCATCATAGTATGGCTGTCGGTTTATTGTATGGCAGAGCTACTCCGCTAGAATATACTGACACTATCGTAAAAGATCCTAATGTAGAGAAATTAAGAAATATAATCGAGTGTGAGATTCGTGAAGACTTTGATGAAGAACATGCAATTGTTGAGATAACATATACAGACAACTCTAGTGTAAAAGTTGAAATCGAAAACTGTTCAGGCTCTCCTAATAACCCTTTAACAGACAAACAATTGATTGATAAGTTCAATATATTAGTTCAAGGAATTCTTGGTGAACAACGAACTGAAGAATTGCTTTCCACGCTTTGGAATCTTGAAGAATTAGATAATATAGCTTCAATATTTCCGATGATGCATCCCTAGCTCATATGTATTAGCAGAGACTAAGTCCCCAATCTCGATAAATATGCCTAAGATGATCTTAATTGGTATTTATTTAACTGTTTCTTGATAAGCTTTATCAAAACCACGTATTGAGCCTTTTAGCTCCTCATCAGTAACACAGTATGAAATTCTAAAATAGCCCTGTTTCCCAAAAGCAGAGCCAGGAACTACTAGAACGTTTTGTTTTTTTAACAATTGAGTGAAATCTCTGTCATTTACTAAAGGTGATTTTGGAAACATGTAAAATGCCCCTTCAGGTTTTTTTATTTCGTATCCAATATTTGATAATTCAGTATATAAAAAATCACGTTTTTTTGTATATTCTTTTATATCAACAGTAATGTCTTGTAATTCACCTATGATATTCTGCATTAAAGCAGGCGCATTAACAAATCCAAGTGTTCGGTTGCAAAAAATCATAGCATCAATTAAATCTTGTGAATTACTTAGTAGTGGATTCACTGCAATATAGCCGATACGTTCTCCAGCCAATCCTAGGTCCTTAGAATGTGATGTTGCAATTATTGTTCTATCATGAAATTTGTATAAAAAAGGATATTCATTGCCATCATAGATTATTTTTCTGTATGGTTCGTCGCTTATAATAAATATACTTGTGTTAAATTCTTTTTCTTTCTCTTTGATTACATTGGCAATACTGTTTAGAACTTCGATTGGATAAACTACACCAGTTGGGTTATTCGGTGAATTAATAATGATTGCTTTAGTAGTTGCTGTTATGGTTTCTTTAAGCTCATTAATATTTGGATGAAAGTTCTCATCACAATCAACCACTAGAGATTTCCCATTATGATTATCAATATAAAAACGATATTCAACAAAATATGGACTAAGAATAATCACATTGTCACCAGAATTAAGCAATGTTTTGAGTACGACATTAAGAGCACCACCTGCTCCACATGTCATAATAATGTGGTTTTCTGAAAAATTCATTTCCGTTTCTGTACTCAGATTGTTAGCAATAGCTTGTCTAGTTGACGGATATCCTGAGTTTGACATGTAACGATGTATCCCTACAGGTTGATTTATAGCTATATCTTTTAGAGATTCATAAAACTCTTTTGGAGGTTCCATGATTGGGTTTCCTAAAGAAAGATCAAAAACATTATCAACGCCATATTGTTTTTTTAATATAGCTCCTTCTTCGAACATCTTTCTGATTTCCGAACCTTGTTGAACAAATTTCTGTATTTTTTTTGAAACGTAATTCATAATATCTCAATTTTTTTTATATATCAAAATTTATCATCAAAAAGAATACTAATCAACCATTCCCCCGATTATAACAAAAGTATATACTTTAATTAATTTATTCCCTCTGATATACTCTCCAAGCGTCTACAAAATTCAACATAAACGATAGGAGACCTATGCCCGGAATTGCAGTTATCGGAGGACAATGGGGAGATGAAGGCAAAGGCAAAATTATAGATTATTTAGCTGAAAAAACTCAATACGTTGTTCGTTATTCAGGCGGAAATAATGCTGGGCATACAGTTATCAACTCTAAAGGCGAATTTGCTTTAAATTTAATTCCATCTGGCATATTTTGGAACAATGTTACACCAGTTATTGGTAATGGTTTAGTTGTAGATCCTGAAGTTGTCACTACTGAAATATTTGCCCTGCAAGAACGAGGCATTGACACCGAAAGACTAATCATAAGTGACCGAAGTCATGCAATAATGCCTTATCACATCTTACTCGATCTCCTTGAAGAAGAATCCAAAGGTAATGATGCTATTGGTACTACTGGTAAAGGCGTTGGTCCTGCTTATGTTGATAAAATCTCTCGTATAGGGATTCGTATGGGAGAAATAGCTAATTTACACAAAGACCCATCTTCAATTGAAGGATTTGTTGAAAAATTAACAAGTATCTTATATATCAAAAATAATATTATAACAAAAATCTATAACTCAAATCCCATCGAATTAGAACCTCTCATAGAACAATGTAAAGTTTGGGGTGCTAAACTTTCTAAATACGTATATCAAACTGATCACATATTACACGATGCGTTAGAACGTGGAGAAAATGTTCTATTCGAAGGAGCTCAGGGAGCATTATTAGATATAGACCATGGCACCTATCCATTTGTCACATCTTCCTCACCAACGATAGGTGGTGTTTTTACTGGGACTGGTGTTCCCTTTAACGCTATAAACGAAGTTGTAGGAGTTTTCAAAGCTTACTGTTCAAGAGTTGGCTCTGGCCCGATGGTTACTGAGTTACACGACGAAGTCGCTGAGTTTATACGAGAAACCGCTAAAGAATATGGCACCACTACAGGGAGAGCAAGAAGAGTTGGTTGGTTTGATGCAGTCGCCGCAAGGTATTCAGCACAAATAAATGGATTTACTTCAATTGTATTAACTCGTTTAGATGTACTTGATGGTTTTGATGAACTCAAAATTTGCAACAAATATTCTTTTGGAGATAAAATAATATCTGATTTCCCAACAGATAATGCTACATTAAGTAAGTGTGAGCCATTATATGAAACTTTACAAGGTTGGCATGACCCTACTGCGTCAATGACCTGTTTAGACACATTTCCTACTAAGGCCTTAGAATACGTAAAAAAACTAGAAGATTACATAGGAGTTCCTATAAAAATTATTTCAACTGGCCCTCAAAGAGAACAGACTGTTTTAGTCCAAAGTTTTGTGAATGAAATTTAAGGAGGATATATGAAATTATTATTGTTTGACGATTATCGATTGGGTGTTTTGAATAAGGAAGGGAAAGTTGTAGATGTTTCTTCAAATATTGAAAACTTTAATGACATGCCTCCTAATAGAAGAGTTGTAGAAGTAATAAATAACTGGTCTAAATACCAACCAGTATTTTCTAATTCGATTGAAAATGACGATGGCTCTGATTTAGCTGGTCATAAAATATTACCGCCGCTTCCTAAACCAGGCAAAATGGTCTGTATGGCTGTTAATTACATGGAAAATGGGACAAGAAGCGAACCAGCTCCAATTAATGCATTTCTGAAATCATCAAATTCAGTAATTGGTGAAGGTGATACAATCATTATGTCAGAACAAGATGCAATTGTATTTGAACATGAAGCTGAATTAGCATTGATTATTGGAAAACAAGCTAAAAATGCAAATTCCGCCGATTGGCGAGATTACATTTTTGGATACATGAATTTTATTGATGTTTCATCTAGAGGTCTTGGTGCCCCACCGATGGATAGCTTTTTTGCTATGAAATCACCCCATACATCCGCCCCGATGGGACCATTTATAGTTACTGCCGATGAAATCCCTGATCCATTAAATTTGGATGTTAAGTTGTGGGTTAACGGTAAAATCAGGCAAGAATATCACACAAGTGATATGGCGCATAAAATTCCTCGATGTATTGAATGGGCTTCATCAATAACTAAACTTAATCCAGGAGATATTGTACCAACAGGTACGAATCATCGAGGATTAGGTCCTATTCATGATGGAGATAAAATTGAAATGGAAATCGAAAACTTGGGTAAGCTTACAGTTTTTGTTAAAGATCCGCTTAAACGAAAATGGGCTGATGAAACAAGGCTGGAAAGACAAGAAAGAGGAGAAGAAGTAACAATGGCTCCTCGTATTAAGTAAAGATATATATTTATAATAAATTGGAGTCTAAAACATGAAACTTTTATTATTTAATAATGATAAATTAGGTGTCTATAAAGGCGATAAAATTGTAGATGTCTCGAGTGCTCTCAGTCACACTAAATTTTATTCATCACAAGATATGATGAATGAAATAATAGCCAATTTTGAAAATTATAAGTCAAAATTACAAGATATTGTTGATGCTAACGAAGGTGTCTCAGCTGACTCAATTAAAATCAATGCACCATTACCGTATCCTAACCAACTTGTAGCTATGGCTGTAAATTACATGGAATTTGGAGCAAGATCTGCCCCAGCCCCTATTAACGCTTTTTTGAAATCACCAGATTCAGTAATAGGTAATGGTGACACCGTAGTTTTACCTGCAGCAGACGCTGCAATTTTTCATCATGAAGCTGAATTAGGCATAGTTATTGGAAAAAAAGGGTATAAAATTGATGCTAAAAACGCATATGACTATATTTTTGGTTACGTGAACTTTATAGATGTATCAGCAAGAGGATTAGGTAATGGAAGTTTTTATTGGGGCAAATCTTGGGATACATTTGGCCCTATGGGACCCTGTATAACTACAGTGGATGAAATCTCTGACCCCCAGAATTTAGATATAAAACTCTGGGTAAATGATACCTTGCGACAAGATTTTAATTCAAATGATATGGGTCACAATATAGCTCGATGTATTGAATGGGTTTCTCAAACTACCCCATTAGAGCCTGGTGACATTATTGTTACGGGTACTAATCATCAGGGATTAGGAGCAATTCAAGATGGTGACAAGATTGAAATTGAAATTCAAAATCTTAATCGATTAACAGTCTACGTTAAAGATGACCTAAAAAGGGAATGGCCTAAAGGTATCGATCAAGCTACTGCTGATCGTGCTGCTGGAAGGACCACTTCTGGAGGATTTGGAGAAAGGAATTAATTATGGTTGCTGAAGAAGGTAAAGTTTTATTAGATTGGGAAGCTTTAGAAATAGGCGAAACATTTCCAGTTTACGAATATAAAATCCAAAAAGAAAACATAGAACAATTTCGTGAAGGTGTTATGGATGAAGGTGCTTCATTCCCTACAATCTCTCACAAAGTAGATGTTCGTCAGTATGATAAAAAATATACAGATAGCGGTTCAGTAAATGCTCGATGTTCTTTCTTTTGTTACAACCCTCCTATTCCAGGAAAAAAACTTTTTGTGACAGCTTGGATTGCAGACAAGTATTTAAAAAGAGGCAAAAACTATATTGTTACTGAGGCTGTTACTGTTGACGAAGATGGTCGATTAATCGATAGGGTTATCACTCATGAAATGAAACAACCAGGGGAAGTAGGAAAAAAATGGGGGTAGAATATAGAAATTATAACCTTGGAGATGACATTACTCCATTAGTAAAATCAATGTCTCAAGAAGCTATAAATAACTTTGAAGGAAGCGCGGGAGTTAAACACCCTACACAGTTCACAGATACAGAATTTGCTCAAGAAAGATTGGGAACTGCTGGAACAATTGCATCAGGTCGTATGTCTGTTACTTTTTGTTTAGAATTAATGCGCCGTAATTTTGGAGATGATTCCTTCAATCGTACTGGAATGGTTGATTTACGAAACTTACGACCTGTACGACCGGGTAATACTATTACTTTCACAGGAAAAATAATTGATATATCCCGTGAAGCGAACGGTAATAAAATTACAGTTGAAATTAATGCTACAAATGATGAAGGAAACCTAACTGGTGTTGGCAAAGGAAGTGTTATTGTGCCAAGTGGATATTTCGCCCCAGAAGAGTAATAAAGGAGATTTGAATGCTTGAACCCTTAGAAAAATATGAAACTGCAATGGTTGTAACAGCTCACCCAGATGATGCGGAATATGGATGTTCTGGGACAGTAGCACGATGGATTTCTGAAGGCACAGAAGTAGTTTATGTATTAGTGACCGACGGAAGTAAAGGTACTGAAGATAGATCTATCTCACCTGAACGACTTGCTGAAATCAGAAGAAAAGAGCAAATTGAAGCCGGCAAATTATTAGGATTAAAAGATGTTGTTTTCTTAAATTATCCTGATGGTTACCTAGAACCAACGTTAGATGTACGTAGAGATATTTCAAAACAAATCCGTATTCATAAACCACAAATTCTGATCACAACAAACCCCAATAGAACATTAACTGGTGATAACTATATTGGTCACCCTGACCATTTTGCAGCAGGAGAAGCAGCCTTGTCTGCAGTTTATCCAGCTGCTAGAGATCATTTAACATTTCCTGAACTTCAGGAGCAAGGGCATTATCCACATAAAGTTCGAGAAGTATTAATTATTGGTCATGATAGTCCTAATAGATGGTTTGATATAACTAGTTCTATTGATACTGCAGAAAAAGGATTGCTTGCACATGTAAGTCAATTAGGTCAAGAAGCTGCTGACAGAACAAGAGAACGCAAACGTGAACTAGGTGAACTTTATGGTGTTCAATATGCAGAACATTTTAAAGGTTTTGTTATACGATAATTCTTCTTTTATTAATATCATTAGGTAGCCAACACAAGTAGATATGCAAAGAAATTCTTCTAATATTACTACTTTATACCCTCGTGTGCTTACTATATGCACTTACACGGAATTTGCACCATTTTCATATGAAATAAATGGTAAAATTGTTGGAAGTGATATTAACTATCTCAAAAGTTTTGCTAATTATTTAAACCTAGATGTTAATATCATCACAAAACCTTTTTCAAAACTTTGGGGTGCACCAGGTAATAACGAATGTGATATAGCAGCTTCAGGGATTATGGCCCGAAAGGATCGTTATATTGGTTACGGTGCTCAATGGAGTAATTCATATATGGAAGTTATTCGATCATTGTTAATAAGATATGAGGATATTAATCGATTTCAAATACCTTCAGATTTTATTCATAAAAAAATTGTTGTAACCCCAGATTCTACTGCTCATATTGATGCTATACAAAGGTATCAATCAATAGGTGCCATTATTCTCCCTTTTGTTCCATCTCAAGATGAAATAGTGAATCAGCTTATGGATAATAAAATTGATGCTTTTGCTGAAGGTAATATTAGTAATAAATTTTTAGAAAATGCATATAGAGATAAGAATGAAAAAAAAATATTAAGTTTAACTGATCTACATGTAATGGAACCAAAAGAGACATTGAATTTCATAGTACGTACTTACAATAATAGTTTATTAGATTGTTTAAATAAATTTATTGAGATAAATAGTTATTAATTTATAATGTATACATTTTATCTTTTGCAATTTCAATATAGTCTTCTCGTCTCCACTTATAAGGTAATTCGGTAATTTGGCCTGGTGTGTTAGATGAGGATAAGATATTTAAAGCATCTATAGTAATTACTTTTTGTTGCTCTTTGTTATTTGGTTCGCCCATTGGACGACCAAAAGGAAACTTCACATGAACTGTTCTAGGAGGCTTTATCACATCTGCCATTTCTTTATACATTCCTATTAGTACCGTAGGTATACCTATTGATTCAATAGCTCTAGCTATAAGTCCTCCAGACCTATTGCAAACTGGTCAGGTTGACGTCAATAATACCGCATCTACGTTATCAGCTTTTAATTTAGCTGCAACCTCTATAGCCGTTGTCTCTGAAAGTAAATCAGGCTTTTGAATAAATCCCATAAATGAATAATTGGTATCAGCCATGCTACCAATAAATCCGGACTTCTCTAATTCGCTTAAAATATCAAGAGGAAATACACAATTAATATCCTCTTGAGGGCCAGATATATCATAGTGTATATGGCTCACATTTAATGTGTTTGTTGGAATATTTCTAGGTATTGCACGATAAGACCAATCTCCAAGATTTTCAGGGCCATCAGTTTCAAATGGACTTTGTTGCGAAGTGTAAAAACCACCAGTAGTAACTAAAGCTATTTTAGACTGAGAAATTGGCTTAGTTACTGGGGTCCAAGGTATACCTTCTTGAACCTTTGATCTCATATGAGGACCATTCCATAATGAGGTGATTTTGTTTTCCCATTTTTCTAGTATTTCATTCAGTATTTCTAAGTCATTATTTGATCTACTATCAACAGAAGCTAAATAAATTTCAGATAAAAATTGAGAAAGTATACTTTCATCATTAATTGCTGTTAAATATTTTAGTTTACCAAACTCTGCTGTGTTAGGTGAATTCAATATTGTTTTTAATTTATTAATATAATCTTCTTGCATAATTATTCCTTTAATTTACATTGCCTCGGAATGTAGTATTTTCACCAAGGTATACATTTCTTTCCCATTCTCTTTTGAGTGGGTCTTTAATATTTACTTTGAGTGTTCCTATAGACTCTATTGTTAATTCAAGAATGTCATTATCTTGGAGGGGACCTAATCCTTCATGGTTAGTACCGCAACTTAATACATCCCCGGAATTTAAAGTCATTATATTTGTTGCAAACTCTATTAACTCAGGTACACGATGTTCCATATCGTCAGTGTTATATCTATGCATTACAGCACCATTGTTTTTTAGTGTTACATTTAAATTATTTGGATTTCGAATTTCATCTTGAGTCACAATACATGGACCTATTGGTCCAAAAGTATCAAACGATTTCCCCATCCAGCTACCTGATCTCCATGTACTTCTTCCTTCACCTCTCCCTGACACATCCACGAAGCAAGTATAGCCAAATATGGCATCTAAGTAGTTTGTTTGTGCTATGTCTTTTACTGGACCTTTGATCACTATTGCTAATTCAGCTTCGTGATGAAAAACATAAGGACTAGTGTTGTTGGGCAATATTACAGTATCGTTAGGCCCAATAATTGTTTCTGGGGACTTTAGAAACATATTAAGTGGTCTAGCTTCTCTTTGAGCATGTTCCCAATAATTGCCGATACAACATAGTATTTTACTTGGGCGTGGTAATGGGGCTAACAAAGTAATAGCATCAAAAGAAATAGGTTCGTTTGACTCTACAAATTCATTGATTTCATTTATTTTTGAATCAAAAGAATTAATCACTGAAACTATAATATCTTGCCCTGATAGACCATCAAGATTAAATAAACCACCTATATTTACTACGCCTGAATCAAGAAGAATTCCAGGATTGATTATATTATTCTCGGTTTTATATAATACAATTTTCATTTATCACCTTCATCTATCATTCGTTATAAAAAGTCAAATTAATGTATAATTAACTATGGACATTATTATATCACGACCTAAATTTTCATATATGGTAATTATTTACATTGTAATATCAATTATATTTATTTTAACTTCTATATCTTGTAACAGATTTAATATACCTAGAATTCAAGATAAGGAAATAAAGAATATTGAAGTTTCACCTCCATTACCAACACCTTCTGTTCCTCAAGATAATGAAGTGGCAAAAGAAGAAAATTATGAAGCAGACAAGACTAAGGAGGAGAATACAGAAGTCGAAATAGTGCAAACGTATGGTAACACTCTAGATGATTTGTATATAGATAATATTTTTGGCTTTTCAATGAATTATCCAGTAAATTGGCAAGTAAATTCTACTGGAAGTGTGCCTTCTATTGCTGAAATTACACTTGATTCTCAAAATGGTATTGGAGATGTTTATCTTGTCTACTCAGATGGTGATACAGCAGATAGAGATATTCTCAATGAATTCATAAAACCAATAAAACAACAAGCAAATTTTACAATCAATTCCGAAGTTAAACTGCAATTAAATAATGGAAATAACGCTTTTCGATTACTGTATCAATGGGGTGATTCTGAAAACCCACAAACAGGTTTTATCCAATCTAGTTCAGATAAAATTAAGAATTATATAATTCTATTTGAAACTGACTCTAATATTTTTAATCAATACTTTGAAAGTATTAACCTGCTTTTTGACTCATTCGATGTTTTTGAACCTCAACCCTACGATATTCCTCGTTACGAAAGTTTGGTTCTACATCTTGATAACGGTCCGGTGAGCTTAGATCCTGCATTTGCTACAGGTGCGAAATCAATTCAATATATTCAACAAATATTTAGTGGGTTAACTGGTTTTAACAAACAAGGCTTATTACAGCCTGACTTAGCTGAGAGTTGGTCAGTATCAAAAGACGGAAAAACTTATATTTTTTACATAAAAGAGAACGCACAATACCATTCTGGCAGACAAGTTAAAAGTATAGATGTTCAATATTCATGGGAAAGAGCACTTAAATCAGAAAATAAAAAAAATGTATTAAATTATTTAGGCGATATTGCAGGTGCTAACGAATTTAGTGAAGGGATTATTACTTATTTAGAAGGTTTTAAAATTATTAATGATCAACAATTTCAAATTGAACTAAACAACTCAACTCCCTATTTTCTGTCTAAACTATCTCATTCTCATACTTTTCTTGTAGATTTAGAGCAAATAGAGAGGTACAGCACTAATAACAGGGCATGGGAAATAAACGCCATAGGGACTGGTCCTTTTATTATTGGAGATTGGATTCCTGGGTTGATTATGTATTTATACCCTCATCAAAACTACCATTTGAATAAACCTCAAATTAATAGCCTTATATTTAGACTTTATGCTGGCCAACCTGCATTAATGTATCAATCTGGAGAGATAGATGCTACAACTCTTTATTCTGATGAAGTTATGAGCATATACAACTCTGATTTGTTATATGGAGGATCTCCAATCAAGGAAAGTAACCTAATCAAATCAACTGAAATGAGTACTTATTACATAGGTTTTAATACTCAATCTATTCCTTTTGATGATATGAATGTCAGAAAAGCTTTTGCATTGGCTAGCAATTCAGAACAATTAGTCCAAGAATACTTTGGGGGTGTTCATGAAACTGCTTACGGACTTATTCCTCCAGAAATGCCCCATTATCAATCAAATTTGTCAAAGAAGGACTATAAATATGATACTGATTTAGCAATAGAATACTTATCTAAATCTAAGTATTACAAAGAAGGTACCCTTCCTGATATATTTTATAGTACTCCGGGTTATGGTGGTCCGAATCAATTAATCAAAGGATTAATTGATTCGTGGATACTTAATCTAGGAGTCAATATTGCTATAAATGTATTTCCACCTGACCTATATTATTCTTCTTTTGAAAATCAATCGTATGATATGTATGATTATGGTTGGATCGCTGATTATCCGGATCCTCAAAACTTTCTATATTCATTATTTCATTCAAATGCTGGTAACAATAAATCTAAGTTAAATGATCCATTTTATGATTCAATTATTGATAAGTCATCAAACGAAAATGATCAAGATGTAAGAATTCAATATTATAAACAAGCTGAAGACAAACTCCTTAATGATAGTATTTTAATACCTCTATATCATGGTGCAACATTTGCTTTAATAAAAGACCACGTAACTGACATAAACTTTACTCCATATGGAATGCTTGATCTTCGAGATGTGAAAATATCAAATTATTCGACTATTTCTATGAGTTAGTTGCTTTTATTAAGTCAAATGTGATATTTTGTTCAAGCGCCTTCCTTCTTATATCTATTTTTAATTCGTAAGAAATGAGTGATTTGACTATAAATTCGTCCAAAGAACCATACAAACCAAGTATTTTTCGTTCTTTTAAAATTACAGGTTATCCAACTTATTGGTTTGCAATGATGGCTCAAATGGCTGGACTCAATATGCAAATGGTTTCCCGAGCATGGTTAATATATGAACTATCTGGTTCTTATACAATTTTAGGAGCCATGACAGTAGCACATGCCCTGCCAATGCTAGTTACTTCAATGTTTGGTGGTGTTCTAGCAGATAGATTTCTAAAAAAACGACTTATGCAAAGTGGACAGATTTTATTAGCATTCACATCATTTTTTGTAGCATTATGTCTTTCTTATGATTTGATTGTTCTTTCCACAGGAGTAGGTGTTTCATATGTTATGATGGCTTCTGTTTTTCAAGGAACTATTATGGGGTTTACTATGCCTTCTAGGCAGGCTGTCATACCTGAAATAGTTGGTAGAGAAAATTTAACTAATGCAATTGCTTTGAATCAATCAGGAATGAATTTAAATCGACTTGCTGCACCAGGAGTTGCAGGTGTAATGATAGCTTTACTAGGGATTACTACAGTGTATTACTTTATGACCTTTTTATATGTTTTAGCTACGATAATTATTTCTTTTTTACCTATAACGAAAAGTTTGAATCCTAATGCCAAACAAAAGACTCCATTAACAGATTTAATAGATGGTTTTAAATATATTTTTAATAATTCTGTCATATTTTATTTATTACTAGCTACCTTATTTAGTGTAGTTTTATCAATGCCTTACATGGGACTTATGCCAATTTTTGCCAAAGATATACAACTTGTAGTAGCTTCTGATTTCGCCTGGATGAATTCGACACCAATTATTAGTTCATTTAATTTACCCGAGCTTCTTACATATTCAAGTTTTCGACTTGGATGTTTGATGAGTATTTCAGGAATTGGTGCTTTAATCGGCTCTCTTATAGTGACTGTTTTGTCCGATACTAATAGGGGTAGAATATTTATTTATAGTGTTTTTGCACTTGGAGTTACTCTTACTATATTTTCTTTCACAAGATCATTTATAATTGGTTGTCTTACAATGATGTTTGTTGGGTTTTTCCAATCTTTACGCTTATCACTTAGTAATGCTTTAGTGCAAAGTTATGTTAGTGATGAATTTAGAGGCCGAGTTATGTCTGTTTATATGATGGAATTCGGAATGACAAGTTTTAGTACATTTCTTGTTGCAACTATGGCTGGTGTAATTGATGTCTCTAATGTTTTCGACCCTGGATTTGGAATTCAATTAACTATGGGTATCGCTGCAATTTTATTAATTCCTGCAGCAATAATTTTTTGCTATGGAAAAAGGTCATTGCTTAATCTTGCGTAGTTAAGTAAATATACAAATATTAAATTTACAAATCACCCCATAGTTTTTCAAATCTCTCTTTGAGAGTTTTCTCCACCCCATTTTCTTTTGGAATATAAAAACTTTTATTTTTTATATTATTTGGAAAATTATTTTTTTTAATAAAACCATCCTTTGAGTCGTGGTCGTATGTATACCCTTCTCCAATATGAAATTCGCTATCTACAGATGTTTCAGCATTGATTAAATGATTAGGTATTTCTGTAATTGGATTATCACTTACTTCTTTGAATGCATGGTTTATAGCTTTATATGAAGAATTACTTTTTTCAGATAATGCTAAATAAATGGTGGCATTTGCTAGAGGTATTCTACACTCTGGCATACCAAGTTTATATACAGTGTCGAAGGTGGAATTTGCTAACACCATAGCATTTGGATTGGCTAATCCGATATCTTCTGAAGCACTTATAACCAATCTACGACCTATGAATAATGGATCTTCTCCATTTTTTAACATTCTCGCTAAATAATATATCGCTGCATTTGGATCCGAACCACGTATAGATTTAATAAACGCTGATATAGTATTGTAATGATTGTCATTTTTTCGATCATAAAGTGCATTATTTTCAAGTAGTTCTCGAATAATACTTTCGGTTAATGTTTTTTCACCATTAATATTTATTGTAGAATTGACTGCTAATTCAAAAGTATCTAAGGCTTTTCTTGCATCTCCTGATGAACCCGTGATTAAAATATCTAACACATCATTATCAATATTTATTTTTTCATCAATTTTTAGAAATTCTTGTGTATTAATTAAAACCTTTTGCAATATTGTATTCAAGGTCTTTTCATCATGCGTATTAAATTTGAATATCTTCACTCTGGAGATTAAGGGATTGATAATCGAAAATCCCGGATGTTCAGTAGTGGCGCCAATTAAAATAATTATCCCGTTTTCAATTAATGGCAAAAGTGAGTCTTGTTGACTTTTAGAAAACCGGTGTATTTCATCCAAAAAAAGTATAGTTTTAACTTTGTTTAGATTTGTATTCGATAATATATCATCAGTAATTTTTCTGATATCTGTAATACCTGAAGAAACTGCTGATAATGCAGTAAAATTCATATTAACTTCTTCTGCAATTATTTTAGCAAGAGATGTTTTTCCTGTACCAGGTGGCCCCCAAAATATCATAGAAGGGATAGTTTTATTTTTAATAAGATTACGTAAAATCTTACCTTCTCCGAGTATATGTTCTTGACCTATAAAACTATCCAAGCTATTAGGTCTCATTCTTGAAGACAATGGAGCTGTTGAATTTATTTGTTTTAGTATATTGTGTTCAAATAGTGTCATTAATAACCTAAATTTTTACATATGTCTATTATTTCTCATTAGTTCAATAGTACTTATTATTTTGTACTAAGTTTATTTTTACTTATCCTTGGATTTACTTATAAAAGCAATTCGAATAGTTGAATTGCTTTTATAAGTAATATAGTAAAAAGTGGATAACAAAAAAATATTCAAGCCCTAACTTAGCTTATCCACGACATAATCTATTTTCTTCTTTGGTCATGAATTCTAGTAAAACAGGTTTCCCTGTATTCATAACTTCTTGTGCTCGTTTTATTGAAGGAATAATTTCTGAAGGGTCATCAACACGTTCTCCATGAGCTCCAAGGGCTGTGGCTAATTTTGCATATTCTCCATAGAGATTAGTAAATCCAAAATTTTCTGTTGCTTTTGGATAATTGACAGAGTATCCACTTAAAACATGGTTGTTAAAAACAATTAATAAAACTGGTATTTTGTGTCGCACTGCAGTTTCAATATCCATTCCGCACATGCCTATAGAGGCATCTCCCATTATTGCAGCAACTGTTTTTTCAGGAGCAGCTAATTTAGCTCCCATAGAAATGCCTAGTGAGTAGCCTAATTGGCTTGAATTAGCCCAACCCATATAGGATCGTGGTGTTACCGTTTGGTAAAAAGGTATTGTTTGATCTCTTGGGTGACCAGATTCATGTGTTAAAATAGTATTTGAACGATCAACTGTGTTCATAAAATCCCAAATAATCCTGTAGGGATTAATAGGGGCTTCATTAGAAGTTAATAAAGGCATCCATTCATCAAGCCATTCTTCTTTGACTTTTTGAATTTCTTTTTCTACATTTCCTGTACCTTTCCGAGCTTCATTCCCTGCTTGTTTCTTTAATTCTTCAATAAGCTGAGGTAAAACAAGAGAGAGATCACCCATTAATGAATGATCTAATTGTTGCTCTTTATTAAAGTCTATTTCATCAACATTAGCTTGCATCAGTGTTTTTCCTGTAGGAACTCCTATTGAAGCTAAGTTGGTAGTAAAACTACAGCCTAAACCAAATATTAGATCTGATTTATCTAAAAATATTTTTACTGCTTTGGTGTACGTGTTACCACCAGTACCTAGTGACAAAGGATGATCTTCAGGGAATCCACTCTTACCAGTATTACTTGTTAAAACTGGAGCATTAAGAAGTTCTGCAAATTCAATTAGTTGATCAGTTGCTTCTGCCCATAATATCCCTGCGCCAGCATATAATACTGGATTTTTTGCTTTTAACAATAATTCTATCGCTTTTCTTATGTCACTTGGATCGGCAGCAGTTTTATTAAATTTAACACGCTCATAGTTTAATTTATCGTCGTCAAATTCTCCTTGAGCTACATCTTGAGCGACTTCCAGTAAAACTGGACGTCCACGACCTGATCTCATGTAAGTAAAGCCTCTTCTCATCATTTCAGGTATACGATCAATCTGGTTAATTCTATCGGACCATTTAGTAATTGGTCTGTATACTTCACTTGATCGGAAATCCGGAGATTGTCCCAATCTTGCATTAGCTGTACCACCAGGAATGACGAATATAGGAACCGACTCTGCAAAGGCCTGAGCAACTCCACTAAAGGCATTTTCTATACCAGGTCCAGTTTGTGTTACGACAATGCCATTCTTTTTTCCACTCATAGTACGTGTGTAACCATCTGCCATATTCACACTTGCTCTTTCTGTACGAGACATGATGGGTTGAATTCCAACACTAGCAGCAGCTTCAATGAGTGTATTTGCTGGATAACAAAATAAATAATCTGTTTCTTCTTTTTTTAAGATATTTGCAATAGCAAGTTCGCCCTTCATAATTCCTCCTATTAGGTAATTTTGTTCAGGTTACACATAACTCCTCTTTATCGTCAAGCAAAACTATATACCAGCACTCCACGTAATGTGAGTTTTTTGATATACTTTTACTCGCATCATGTTTTTGACTGTACTTAGAATTAATACAATGGGGTTATCGTGAAAATTGCCATCGGTTCTGATCATGCTGGATTTGAAATTAAAGAAGAAATAATATCGTTTCTTAAATCATTAAATTTAGATTTCATTGATTTGGGGGCTCATAAATTTGATTCCCTAGATGATTATCCTGATTTTGCAAAAGCAGTTGGATATGCTGTACGAAATAGCGAAGTTTCTAAAGGAATACTTGTGTGTGGTAGCGGTGTTGGTGCCTCAATCACAGCAAATAAAATTAAGGGAGTTCGTGCAGGGTTATGTCACGATAGTTACTCAGCTCACCAAGGCGTTGAGCATGATGATATGAATGTTTTATGCATTGGGTCTAGAATTATAGGCATTGAACTTATTAAAGAAATAATAACATCTTTTATAAATGCAAAATTTAGTGGTGAAGAACGACATTCGAGGCGTTTGCAAAAACTTTTAGATATAGAAGCATCTGAGTAGTATTATCGCCTATATATACCTCGCAGTAGCTATTATATTTGAAGTTATTGGAACTATTACTTTAAAAGCTACTGAAGGCTTTACTAAAATTACACCTAGTTTTGTTGTATTGATTTGTTACTTAATTACAGCCTATCTTATGGCTTTAGCTATGAAATCGATCCCTGTTGGTATAACTTATGCTATTTGGGCAGGTTTGGGTTTATTATTAGTTGTTGTTTTTAGTGCATTAATATATAAACAAATTCCCGATACACCAGCTATTTTGGGTGTCATATTCATCTGTTTAGGTATTTTTATTATCCAATTATTCTCCAATATGATACATGGCTAAATTACTTTGTTTTAAAAGATCTACGAGCGACGGTTGCAGCACCAATTACAACCATATCTTTCCCTAGTTTAGATTTTCTGATTTTACCCTCTGGTTTTTTAGTAATGGATTTATTCTTATAAGAATCTTCTATATACTGAACAATTTCTGGGATACCATCGATGACTCCACCACCAATTACTATTCCATCAGGGTCAAATATATTGGAAAAGTTACTTATGGCTGTAGCTAACTTACTTGATGTGTCTTTTACTATTTTGATGGCTACTTTATCGTTATTATAGAAAGCCATACTGACAGTTTCAGCACTAATAACATTATTTGTGTTTGCTGAGAATTTTATCAAGGAAGTATGTTTGTCTTTTAAAGCCAATATTTCAGCAATTTTACCCATAGCTTTTCCACCTGAATATGCTTCTAAACAGCCTCTTCTTCCACATTCACAAAGTTTTCCATTTTCTATAATTATTGTATGCCCAATTTCTCCAGCAAAGCCATCTGAGCCTTCGTATATACAGTTATTAAGAATAAGTCCTCC
>Ga0209501_10000525_pt1 | contig 46730 bp, 41 predicted proteins | sample ArcticOcean_MG_C_4_FD_187434 | JGI IMG/M metagenome (GOLD analysis project Ga0209501, IMG submission 187434) | Marine microbial communities from western Arctic Ocean - ArcticOcean_MG_CB4_134 (SPAdes) (version 2) | ecosystem: Environmental > Aquatic > Marine > Oceanic | place: Arctic Ocean...
ATCGAATCAGACCGCACAGCTCGCTGGGATACATGCCACCGGCACCAGAGGCGCTCGTGCCATCTGTACATATGCCGATACTTGCCGGACTAACATAACGAGTGGTACAACCAATGGGGGCAGGTCACATCTTGGGAAGTGGCAACATTACCCACAATCTCCGCGACGTTGACTGGGAGGAAACAGCGCCGCCGGTCGCATACGCGCAAGACTTCGACCAGTGGGCCAAGGAGCGCTTGGAGGCAAAAGACTTCGACGCATTGATCGATTGGCGTGCGGACGGCCCCGCTGCTGCCACGAACCACCCGACGCCCGACCACTATCGTCCCCTCATGGTGACGCTTGGTGCCGCCGAGGATTCAGACGTGACCTTCCCGGTCGAGGGCTTCGAGCACAAGAGCATCAGCCGTAGGTCGGTGCAGTTAGGTTGACTGCGCCCGCGCTGGAATCGATATCTTGGTCATCACCTGGGTGATGGGGTATCCTGTCCAAGCTGACTACACGACGGACAAGGAATACGCAAAAAATGTTGTGGGTTGAACTGAGCGTCGAAACACCGGCGGAGTTTGTGGAGCCCCTGACGCAGGTGTTCACTGAGCACGGCGAGGGCGGTGTCGCCATCGACCTTCCGGCGGGCCACAACCCCGACGAGGGTGAGAGTGCACCCCCTCCTGATCGAGTAACCGTCACGACCTACATCCCACACGATTCACGCCTCGAACAGCGCTACAGCCGCATCGACGTGGCAATCCGGCTAGTCGCTCACATCGGCGACATCTCCGAGTTAAAGGTTCGCGTCATCGAGGAAGAGGAGTGGGAGAGCGCTTGGAAGGAGCACTTCCATGTGCTCCACATCGGCAAGCGCACCGTCATAGTCCCCACGTGGCGCACCTACGAACCGAAGCCGGATGACGTGATCATCAGTCTCGACCCCGGCATGGCCTTCGGGACTGGCCATCACCCGACGACCCGTATGTGTCTCGAACTGTTGGAGCAGCACGTCAAGCCGGGCGACCATATGCTCGATCTCGGCTGCGGCTCGGGGATACTCTCTATCGCGGCGGCGAAGCTGGGCGCGGCAAGCTCATTCGGCTTGGAGATCGATCCGATTGCCGCGACTGCTGCAGCTCGGAACGTCCTCGACAACGGCGTCCAGGATATCGTAACCACCGAGGAGGCAACACTGCCTCATCCCAACGTGGCCGCAGGAGCACGCGACCTCGCCATCGCGAATATTTCGTCCAAAGTCATCATCGATTTGGCCGAGCACATCATCGCAGCGGTAAAGAGCGGCGGAACGCTCATTCTGTCTGGCATCCTGGAAGAACAGCAGGCCGGTGTAGTCGACAAAATGTCGGAACTGGGAGTCACGTTCCAGGACAATCTGACCGACGCCGACTGGATCGCTCTGGTCGCAACAACGCCCTGACTCGGCTATTGGCCTAACTTTGCACCGCTTCTTCGTCGACCCCGACCATATCCAAGGGGAAACGGTAACTCTAACCGGCGACACATCGCGGCAGATATTCCGCGTGCTTCGATTGCGCCCCGGCGAGCAGATCATCGTCCTGGACGACACCGGCTGGGAATTTTCCGTAGATTTGTCGAGCGTCTCGGCGAGTCAAGTCACTGGCAGCATTACCAGGAAGGCACTTAACGGTGCAGAGCCACGCGTCGCGATAACGCTCTATCAGGCGATGATCCGCCCTGAAAAGTTCGAGTTCGTTTTGCAGAAAGCCACGGAGCTTGGCGTGGTCGGTATTGTGCCGGTCATTTGCGAAAGGTCCATAGCGAATCCCGAGGGAAGCCGACTGTCACCTAACAAACGCCAGCGCTGGGAGCGGATCATAGCGGAGGCTACGGAACAGTGCGGCCGAGGTAGACTTCCTATCCTCTCCGACCCCGTCACCTTTGCCGAAGCCACCGCTTCAGCAACTCACCCAGCCATCATCCCCTGGGAAGCCGAAGACTCGCTTGGCATCAAGTCGGCCCTGAGGTCACTTAATCCCTTTCCAGCCGACCAATACGTTCGTCCTGAGCTTGTCGAAGGACAGATTCACACGCAAAGTAGTGATGGGCACATCAGCATCTTCATCGGCCCGGAAGGAGGGTTCACGCAAGAGGAGATCGATGTAGCCAACAGTGCGAGTATCACATCCGTAACCCTCGGAAAGCGGATACTCCGCTCAGAGACCGCCGCTGTGGCAGCGATTACTGCGGTGATGTACGAAATCGGGGAGTTGGGAGGCTAGTTACGCTACGCCTTCGTGTACAAAATACACGCTGGCTGCCCCATCACAATTACGTTCTTGCGCTGTAACTTGAGCGCGCGGCTTATGTCGGTTCCCTGCTCTCGTGAGGTCAACATCGTGACCGTCGCGCCTGTCTTCGTACACTTGCCGAGAAAGCCGATCAGGCGCTCTGTCTCGACTTTCTCGAACCGAATGCCGAACGGAACGTTCGTCACCAGCTTCGTCTGGTCGTTCACCAGATCGAAATCGAGTTTGTCAAACGATGAGAGAAGCAGGGTGGCATTTTGGTACGACAGCTTGCGTTTCGCGACGGCGAAAGCGGTCTTGTCAACTTCCAACCCTATCACTTTGTCTACGCCGTAATACTGTATCGCGGCATCGAGAATCGTGCCCGCGCCCATAAACGGGTCGAGCACGGTGCTGTCCTCGCCTACGCCTGCCAATTGAAGCAAGCCGCTCCCGAGGTGTCTCCGCAGTGAACCGGGCAGCCCAGCGCCGTCGCCACTCAAGTTCGTATGAATCTGAACGCCGACGAAAGCGAAGAACGGGTCGGCCTTACAAAAGATTCGGACGGACTTATCGCTCGACCGCTGCCAGTTTGGGAACCCAGTGATTACAGCTTCTTCGATGACCTGTGCCAGGTCGGGACGCTTTATCTCCGTCTGACCGAGGGACTCGCAAATAACGCTGTAGCGCCGATGACGACTCCCCTGCACGGCAGGCAGCCAATCAACTATCGCCTGCTTGAAGACGTTGGGACGCAGCAATTTCACGAGCTGTTGGGTCGCATCAGCCTTGTCGCTGGCCTTGGCTACGAGAACCCGTCCAAAGACCTCCGCCGGGGTATCGAGCAGGTCAGTGTCTAGTTCCGAGCCATCGTCAAGGGAGACGGTGGAGTCGCGATGGTGGAACTCCATATAGTTCTCGAATTCCATTGCCCGGAGTTCGGCCAATGTGGCGAAGGCCCATCCGGGCTGTGTCGTAAGAATTAGTCCGCTTTGCATAAACCTACTCTGGCGTTGGCGCGCGATCCATAAGATCGCTGGCCGCCTCGCGTATAGACATTTGGTTGAACAAGACCTGGTAAGTCGCCTCGGTTATCGGCATTTCCACACGCAGTTTAACCGCCATGCGCCTCGCGGCGGCCGTCGTGTTGACACCCTCGGCCACGTTCTGCATTCCGGCCTGGATCTGATCGAGGGTTCTGCCCTTGCCGAGTTCAGTGCCGACATAATGGTTGCGGCTCAAGGTACTGGAGCACGATGCGATGAGGTCGCCCATACCGGCCAGGCCGGCTAGAGTGATGAGATCTGCACCAGCGGCAACGCCCAGCCGGGCGATCTCCGCGAGGCCGCGTGTCATTATCGCCGCCTTGGTGTTGTCCCCGAACTGCAGCCCGTCACAAATTCCAGCACTGATTGCGATTATGTTTTTCAGCGCGCCCCCAAGCTCGACACCAACGATATCGGTGTTCGTGTACACCCGAAACACTGAAGAGTTCAGAATCGATTGTGCCATCTTCGACGCGTCCTCGTTTGGCGAGGCGACAACCGTAGACGACAGTTTGCCTTGAATGATCTCCCGCGCGAGATTCGGACCGGACAGGGCACAAATGGACGCTCGGTTAGCCGGTGGAAGTTCCTGTTGCAGAACTTCACTCATTCGGTTGCCTGTTTCGATTTCGAGTCCCTTCGTGGCGCTGACGACGACTGCTTTCGCCCCGATAGAGTCGCGAATTTGCCGAGCGTTGTTGCGCAGCGTACTCGACGGAACGGCGATGATGACGAGATCTGAGTCGCCCAGCGCTTCGCCAGCCGAAGCGGTAACCGACATCGTTGATGGAAATGGAGCGCCGGGCAGAAAACGGCTGTTCTCGTTGGCGAGCCGGAGCCGGGCGGCCTCTTCGTCGGAACGGGCGAGAATACGTACCTCGTGACCCTCTCGCGCGGAGATGATCGCCAGGGTCGTTCCCCAGGTCGCTGTCCCGACTACGCCGATCGTGGCCATCGAAGGCCTTTGCCGCGCTGGGTCTTTGGCTGAGCAGTGACCGCGTCGGCCTTGTGACCGAGCTTGCGCTCCTCGCCTTTGACCAGCCGCTCAATGTTACCCCGGTGCTTGACGACGATGAACGTCGCCCCCACTGCGCTGTACATGGCGTACGGGACGTGCTCCGTACCCATGAATGCCATGACTGCCAGCGCGATCGCGCCCGCGACCGACGCCAGAATGGAGCCAAGCGAAACATATCGTGTCGCCGCTATAGCGCTAGTGCCGACGACCGTGGCGATTAGTCCCGCGACAGGCGATAGGATCAGTAGTCCGCCCCAACCGGTCGCCGTGCCCTTGCCGCCAGAGAACCCCATGAAAACAGACCAATTGTGGCCGACGATTGTTGCGATTGCCGCCACTGCTTCGGTGCCTGGTGAATCCGTGAACGCTCTTGCCAGCAGCACGACTGCCACGGCCTTTCCCATGTCGAGGACGAGTACAACGATGGCGACCGGCAGATTGACGGTCCGCGCCACGTTCGTCGTGCCGGTATTGCCGCTGCCGTGCTCGCGGACATCTACGCCGCCGAACAACTTGCCGGCGATATAGCCGAATGGGATGGAGCCGAGAAGGTAGCCGAGCGGAACGAATACCAGGTATCCGATCACTTTTCTCCCCTCCGTTTGAAGCGCATCTTCAACGGGCTGCCGGAGAATCCATATGCGTCGCGCAACGCATTTTCCAGATACCGTTGGTACCCGAAGTGTACCATTTCCGCGCGGTTTACGTAGAAGGTGAAGCTCGGAGGGCCCGTCGCGTCCTGCGCGACGCTGTAGATCTTGGCGGCGCTCCTGCCCGATAGGGCAGGGGGGTGGGCGGCGACGGCGTTGAGCACGGTGCGGCGCAGATCGTATCGCGGGACACCTTTGTGCCACTCGGCGGAGACGGACTGTACCGTTTTCATCATCGCGGTCAGGCCGCTTTTTCGCAGTGCGGAGATAAAACAGATCGGAGCGAAGGGAGCGAACTTGAACCGCTCCCGCACCAATTGGGTTGCCGTCTCCTTGTTCAGGCCGAGTTCTTTTGCCATGTCCCATTTGTTGATCGCCAGTACGATGCCCTTATACGCATCGAGAATGTAACTGGCAATGTGGGTGTCCTGGGCGGCGGCAAGCTCGGTGGCATCCAGCACGAGGACGGCTATGTCCGCCCTGTCGATAGCCCTGATGGACCGGAGTGTGCTGTACTTTTCGATGCCCGGCTTGACGCTTCCTCGACGTCGCAAGCCCGCCGTGTCGACGATGAGCACCTGCTCGTCGTCGTAAGTGATGAGCGTGTCAACGGTATCCCGCGTCGTACCGGGAATCGCGCTGACGATGGAGCGTTCCTGGCCGACAAGGGCGTTTAGCAGCATCGACTTGCCCGCGTTCGTTCGGCCCACGAGAGTGATCTTAAGGTCCGCGTCGGGTTCGAGCTCTTCGGGCGCCGACATGAAGTTGGCGACGACTGCGCCCATCAGGTCGTCTACGCCGACGTTGTGGTAGGCGCTGATAGGCAATGGGTCGCCGAGCCCCAGGTCGTAGAACTCGTAGATATCCTGCTCGCGGTCAATGTTGTCCGCTTTGTTCACGGCGAGAATGACCGGCTTATGCACCGCACGAAGCACCTCAGCCACATCCCGGTCGGCCGGAGTCACACCAGTGCTCACGTCCACCAGCATCAAGATCACGTCGGCATCGTCGATAGCCACGTCGATCTGCGCCCGCACCTTCTCCCATATCTCGCTGGGAGCGAGTTCCGTTGCATGCTTGCTCACGTCGAGGCCGCCCGTGTCGACAAGGATGAACGGGTGCTCTGCCCATATTGTCTCGGTGGTGACTCGGTCGCGAGTAGTGCCCGCCACGTCCGAGACGATAGCTAGCGTTCTTCCGGCGAGCCGGTTGAAGAGCGTGGACTTGCCCACATTCGGGCGTCCCACAATGGCAACTAAAGGTTTTCTGGTTGTATTCATTGGAGTTTGTTCAATATGACTTTCGTGATGTGCGTCACCCCCCATCGATTCGACAGGCTCAGCGCGGGCTTTAATCTTCTCCCGTCAAGGGGGAAGGGACAAGAGTCGCGTTGGAGTTTTATCCTCTCCCCCTCAACGGGGGAGAGTTAGAGTGTGGGTGCTGTTGGAAATAACCTCCGCTTTTGGCCGCAGCGATAACTAGGAGAAAAGCTCGACCATGATGGCCTTCTGCGCATGCAGACGGTTCTCAGCTTGGTCGAACACTACTGATCGTGGATCGTCGAGCATCCCCTTTGAGACTTCGAATCCCTCGTAGGCGGGCATGTCGTGCATAAAAATACTGTCCGGTTTGGAGTACTCCATTAGCGCCGGATTGACTTGATAGTCGGCGAAAGCCTTTTTGCGTTCGACCTGTTCAGCCTCCTGACCCATGCTGACCCAGGTGTCGGTATATACCACGTCGGCGTCACGTGCGGCGTGCTGTGGTAACTCGAACCAGTTCATCGCAGTGCCGCCCAAGCCAGCTCGCTCCTTGGCGACTTCCCAAGCAGCGCCAGGTATCTGATAGGCGGGCGGCGACGCGATAACGAAGTCCGCTCCCACCGACGCGCAACCCAGCGCAAGGCTGGCCGCGACGTTGTTGCCGTCGCCGATATATGCGACACGGAGACCCTCGAACGAACCCTTGTGCTCCAAGATAGTCTGCAAATCAGCCATTGCCTGGCAGGGGTGCTCTACATCCGACAGTGCGTTGATAACCGGCACATCCATGTAGGTCGCCAGTGTCTGCAAGCTCCTGTGGTCGGATACACGCGCGACGATGCCATCGACCCATCGGTCGAGCACCCGGGCGACATCCTCGACAGGCTCACGCACGCCGAGGTTCATATCCTCTTTCGACAGGTACACGCAATCGCCGCCCAACTGTCGGATGCCCACCTCGAAGCTGACACGAGTTCGCAGAGACGGCTTCTCAAAAAGCAGCGCGATGATCTTACCTTCCAACAGTCGCTTGTTGTATGTACGCTTGATGTTCTCTGCCTTTCGGACCATGCCCATGACCTCATCGGAGGTCATGTCGGCGACGGAAAGGAAATCCTTCTTCATGCGATTCCTGCTTCAAGCGCGACTGGGGATACATCAGTATAGCAGGGAAGGGAGGATTGACCGAAGGAAAAACGTCAAACGGAAAACGTAAGGTCGGACTGCGAGCCTTTCACATGAGAGCAACGCAGTCGCAGATAATCGCGTTTTACGATTTACGTTTTGGCTTTACAGTCCCTCGACCCGCGATATCGTCTGCAGGTCGATTTGTCGGACGCTGCGCAGGAGGATATAGAACGTGCCGAGGATAATGCCCAGGAGTGCCAGGTAGGTGGGGAGCATAAAGCTCCAGTCGGTCACTGTTGCGTATGGCGGCAGCACCTCGTCCGCAGAGACTATGACGACCGTGGAGACTATCAGGTGGCTCATCTGGAATCCGGCCCAAGTGCCGAGTCCCAGACCAATCAGCACGATAGTCAAGTGCTCGAAGCCAAGCAGGCCGAGCATTTGACGGCTGGACAGTCCCAACGAACGCAGGAAACCCATTTCGCCCTTACTCCTGTCGAGGAATGCCAGCAGGTAGGTGACGTAGCCGATGCCAGTAGTAATTAGGATGATCGCCACCGCCACCAAGACCATCGATGTCCACCCTGCTGTTGTCAGGGGGTCGAGACGCGCGGTCTCCACCTGAGAGAGGCGGTCGTAAATAGTGCCGGGTGAGAGCGACATCGAGGTGACCTGCTGCATGGCCACGTTATGGGCGGCGGGAGATACCGATAGGAAGAACTCGTTCGGCGACAGATGAAGGGTTGGGTCGACGATGTTCGCGTGCCCAAGCATCGCGTCCAGGTCGGCAAGGATAAACCCGCTTTGCCCGGGGTGCATGGTGGGGAAGTGATCGACGACGGCGCGAACGACCGATGGGACGGGCCTACCGCCGACCCGGGTGAGAATGAGGTCGCCTACCTCTACTCCAATATTCTCCTCAAATCCAGCGCTGACCACGACGGGCATCGGCCCGCCTGTAGGACTGAGGTAGACGCCCCGAACGCCACGCTCGCCCTCTTGCCCAAACTGGAACATCGCGGAGCGGGCACCTTCGTGGGCGTCACCTGTGAAAGAGAACAACTTATCCGGAGCGAAGCCGGATGTGATGATCGGCGTCCAGCGGAACTGCCCCTCGAAGTCCTCCACCATGACCTCCTCGTCGGAGCCATCTGTCTTTATGTGAACATTGTCGATCAGTATGGTGCCAGGTGTGAGAGTGCCTATCCGTGCTTCGTACAACTGAAGTGACACCAGGCTCACGGGATGCTGCAGGCGGCCTGAAAGTCGGCCCTCCACAAGCCGCCACTCCGCCTCAGGCTGGTCTTCGGGTATGACGATTACGCCCTCATCACCACCCGTCCTCTCCACCGGCGTGTCCTTCGACAACTGGCCTAGTGACAGCGTTGTGATCTCACCGCTACTTTGTTGCAGGACGACTCGCATCCAAAGCTGGTCGATTGGTTCGTCCAGCTTTGTCCAAAGCCCAATGCTTGTGGCGTCCTCCGGCAGCACCTTCCGCTCAGGAGGCGTGTGCGTGTTCAGTGCCCGCATGACCATGTCCAACGGCTGATCCGAGAAATCTTCGCGGTACCAGACCAGGAACGGGAACTCCCGCGAATCAACTGCGAGCACTTCGACGCCATCTGGCCTACCCGCACGGAGCTCTCGATACGCCGGCGAAACCGCCGTTACGCCAGGAACGCGGCGATAACGGTCAATCATCGAGTCGGACGGCACCTGACTCAGAAATGGGTCGTCTTGCAGGGAGATGCGGATGTCCGCTCCCGCATCGTACTGCGCCTGATCCGTATTGCTGCCTTCGAGCGTTCCCCCGACCGTCGTGGCAAGAACGCCGACGCCAGTTACCATGACCAGTAGCAGGATCAGCCAGGAGTATTGCAGGGGATTTCTTGAGATGCGCCACAAACCGATCGACACCCAGGCCGGTGCGAGTTGCGTCGCCAGGCGGAAGAGCGTGTACGAGAGTTGTGCGGGCACGAGAACCATCAAGAGCGTCGTCGGAGCCGCCAGCACACCCGCCGTGCGAATTGGCTCTTCGGACAGGAACCATACGATGAGGCCGATTTGCGCCAGATACCCGAGGACCCGATAGCGACGCAGCACTGACCGTCTCGTAAACCAGTACGCCGCAACGATGAGGGCCAACATCGCGACCGAGCTAGTCCAATCGCCGCCGATGCCGTCGCGGACCTCGCGGTAGGGAATCCCTACGGCTAGGGGCACGACAGCGAATGCGAGGAGCACGTGTATCAAGCCAGGAGATTCGCCCGTCACATAGCGCAGCAATATTGGAAATACCCGCAGAAACAGCAGCGCCACGACCAGCAGAAACGCGACCGGCGCAAGCAGCAGGACTTCGTTGACCTCGACGTCCTTGAAGAGACCGCCCGACAAAATCTTCCCTCGGTTGTACAGTTCCCAGAAGATCAGGCCACCAATGACGAGTACCCCGACATCTAAATAGTAGCGCTGCATGAGGGGCACCGATGGTGGTCTGGCCGACCGCAGCTTGTGTACCAGCAGTCCACCTCGCGTACCTGCAACAGCCGGAACCGTGTACACGAGTAGGCAGAATAACCCCGTAACCGCCGCCACGACGAAGGGTGTCCGGCCAACGACCAGCGGGAGAAACTGTCCGTCGGTCATTCCCCGGAAAAACGGCAGCGTCCCCGCGAGAGCCACAGCTGCCATTGCGAGGAACGGGGCGGCCATCACCGCGACGAGCGTCATCACCAGGCCTTCCAATGCGTAGATGCGAAACAACTGCGACAGGCTGACTCCCCTCGTACGCAGCATCGCCGAGTCGGCCTCACGGCTTCGGACGAGATACGAGACCATCATCACGAGGAAGAAGAGCACGGTCGACACCATGATCGCCTGGAGCAGCAACAATGGCACGCGCGAGTAAAAACTGCGTGCCTCGAAGCGCGCCATCATACGAAGAATGCCCGATGTGATCTCCGCCGAGCCCGGCGTTCGTAGCGTGAACTGCACCTCAAATTCGTCGAAGTGCCTTCGTACCTCTCCGGGCGTCCACGCCTTCATAGCCTCTTTATCGAAGCTAACAATCCAAATGGTCGTACTGAGTGTGGCAGGATAAGTCGCGTCGACGGTTTCAATGAGCGCTGTCAAGTTCACGAATAGAGGCACCGGCGGTATTTGTGGATTGTAGATGCCGTCGCCTTGATCATCGGGGTCGGGTGCCTCGGGGTCAAAGTAGAGGATCGGCGTAGGCAGCCAGTAGTCGGCCTCGGGGTCCCTCGGCTCGACGATACCCACTATTGGCACTGCAATTGTGTCTGGCGATGTTGCGTCGGGCGTGACGTGGAGCAAGTCTCCTACACTCAGGCGAAACTGCCTCGCCGTCGTCAGCCCGATCACCGCTTCCAACGTTGGACCAGCTGCACCGGTCACGGTTTGCACTTGCGGCAAGCGGCCATCAACGACTGTAACGTGGTCTTCGAAGTGCGACAGGTTGCGCAGGTAAGCCCGCGCCGCCGACCCGTTCGCCTGACCCGGCGGCCCAAGTGGAAGCCCAGGCGTACTGGCATAGAACTGGAGCCCAGTTACATACAGCTCGTGACCGGCGTAGATCTCGCCAAGATGTTCGTCTATTGTCTTGACGAAAGCGCGCTCTGTCTCCCCGATCTGTCCCTCGGTTAGCGGGATGTTGAATGCGAACCCGAGCAGCTTCGACTGAAAGGGGCCCAACCGGTCGATCTCCATGTTGAGCGCGAGGCGTTCGAGGGAGTTCAAGTATATGGGCACGGCGGCGACGAGGGTCGTGGCGAACACGATGCCGACAAAGATGCTCGCAAGCAGCATCTTGTCGTCCCGGATTCGTCTAAGAACGAGTTTCGGAGTGGAGAGCGGGCCCATATACGCGAGTCTGCCCTAGGGTGGGGGTAAATACTATATACAGAACGACAAGTGCGCGCGCAAGTTTGCACACTTGCGCAGAAGTCTCCCCGTTACTGTGATCTACGTCGCGGACGGGCGTTTGGTTTACTGAGCGACAGCAGCCGGTTGCGGCGTCAACGAGAGCGTCGAGACCGTTGCCCGCTCCACCGCATCTGTCGACCACGGGATCGTTATTCCCTGGCCCCTCGCCCACAGACCAAACTGGTCGCCGTAGTGCGGCGAGAGAGGGTTGCCCGACTGTCCGCCAGGCAACACGAAAATATTGTCGTCCCAGTTACCTACGTCGAGCACCATTCGCATCGATGCGCAGACGAGAGGGTTCCCAACGGCATCGCGCGGGTCGACACCCGCCTGCGACACCGTGTTGGCGTCGCCGCCCCAGGGGATCGGTCCAAGATTGAAGATCGGGGCGAATAACTTTTTTGCGCCGACCGTGTGTTTCAGGGTCAATGGACGAATATTGCCCCACCGCCAATGTTCAGCGTTGGTGCCGTACCGCCTCTGCAGTTCCGAAACCGCCGCATCGAGCGATTCGTCAACGAGTTGGTTAAGCGGCACGTCCGACCAGTCTTCCGGACGCTTATTCAGTAAATTGACTAAATGCCCCACCCGGCGGCCTGCCAGCAGGGTTAGTGTGTGAATTGGACTGTCGCCCTTGCCCATAACCCACTCCCAGGACTTCGGTGCTTTGGCTTGCGCCACCCGCCGGGTTATTTCCATGACAAAGAACTCGTAGACCGATGCACCAATAGAGTTGCTTTCGACGATACCGTCCCACTGTCGAAGCAGCTCCTGTGCCAACTGCGATCCTGTCGTCGAAGGCTCAATCGACAGTATATGACTCTTGATCTCCCGCCACGGAATGGAAAGATTGTCGAGTTGAGCGCCCATCGTGCTACCGAGATCCCAATCGCCCTTCGACTCGACGATCTCCCGCACGCGCGATATCCGATATCCGTCCAGCCAGTCGATACCGAGAAAAGGCCCTTCGCCGTATGGCATCGGTTGATTGTTTGCAGTCGCGACGAAGCCATCCGGTGGATTGCTCGTGTGTGGCATCTCATCGAATCGGACGAGATCGTCGTGCCAGCCGACGTCTTTGTCCCACCCCGGCATCGGTACCGTCCCATAGCCTTTGCGGCGCTTCGGCACCTGCCCAGCTAGCTGAAACCCGATATCGCCGTGAACGTCGGCGTATGTCAGATTGATAGACAGGTGCGGCCACTCGTCGAACAGTTGCCGGAATTCTTCACATGTCGAGGCTCGATGTGCCTCCAACAGACCTTTGACCGGCAGCGCTTCGAGCCATGTCGCTTTCAGCGAAAGGCCGAGCGACTTGTCGCCGGGAGACCTACCGATCACTGTCCCTCGTGGGGTTATCAACACTAGCTCGTGGTGGTCGGGCTTTCCCTTAACTTTGATGGTCTCCTCGACAAGCTCGGCCGGCTCGAATCCCGACGCTTCAAGAACGCTTTTGCCATCTTTGCCGAGTCGCTCCAGGAATAAATCAGAGTTGTCTGCCAAACCCAGTGTCACGCCCCAGGCAACATGCCCGTTGTGCCCGACAGGAAAGGTCGGCAGTCCCGTGAACGCCCCACCGACCAGGCCCCATTCGGGCGTGCGGACGTGTGCGAAATACCAATGCGCGGGTAGGGTGGGTACGAGATGTGGGTCGTTCGCGACGATGGGCCGACCGGTCGCCGTTTTCGAGGGAGCGATGGCCCAGCCATTGGACGCTCGGTTGACTCCGACAACATCCGCGAGCATCGCGAGGTCTCTCGAAAGCACGTCGATGACCTCACCGGCATCTGCCCCTGGCGGCACACTAACCGGATGCTCTCCCAGATACGGCGGGTCGAGCAGTCGCAGTGCCTCCGGCCCGTCCTGTTGAAGTATGCGCAGCCGCACCATCTCGATGTCCCAGTTCGATGAAAGGGCCATCGCCTGAAGCAGGTAGACGGCCACAACGTCCACTGCTGTGAACGACGAGGGTTCCGTCTTCAGCAGCGTGAACTCGTGGGCTTTGCGGTCGCACCCAATCGTTACACCGTCGTTGATCCCTTGCGCGAACGCCGCGAGACGGCTCCTCGTGTCGGCGTCGAACGCCTCCAACTGCGCGGGCGCCAAACGGGCGAAGCCGATGCGTCTCGACAACTGATCGATAGGCAGGGCACCGGGCCCCACGAGTTCCGACAGCGTCCCGCGAGCCGCCCGCAACATCGTTTCCAGGCGGAAGGACCGATCCTGCCCCTGGCAAAAGCCAAGCCCGTACCAGGCGTCGTCGTCGGTCTCCGCTTCGATATGAGGCACCCCGTATCGGTCGCGCCGGATGACCACGGGCCCCTGTACGCCGGGCGCGATTAACTCACCCGACCTCGTCGGCAGCCGCTGGCCCAGAAGTAAACGAAAGAGAAGTTTATGAATGTTCATTCAAACACGCTTGAATCGCGTCAACGGCTATTGTTCAGATAAAGCGACGGGCGCTTTCGGTTCTTGCTCTTTTCCCTCAGGAGACATAAGCGTTACTGAGATTTAAAGGCGTATTAGGGTACAGCTTCGAGTTGAAAGCCCAGTTTTACGATTGTGGTGTCGAATGCTACTTGATCAGTGGTGATCGACCCCACTTTTGGCAGTCGAGGTCACCTTGGGGTGTACGTTTACGTTTTGGCATGATTATCGCCTCTCGCCCATGTTATGGAAAGGTCTCTGAAGGTAGCGAATTGAAGTAAGCGTGGGAGGCGTTGCCGCACAAATCAAGGATGTTTCGAGCAGTTGCTTGGCAGCCGCTCGAAGTACGAAGCCGCCTACTCGTACACAACCTTACCCAACGAATTCCGCTCGATCATCTCCCAGTCATACTCCACGCCGAGGCCAGGGCCTTGCGGCACGGGGAAATGCCCGTCCTCTGCGTCGTCGAGTTGGTCGCTGTAGCCGTCGGTGTACACAGGGACGTGGTTTGCGTTCGGCCCCTGAGGACGCGAGCCGGATAGCTCGTAATAGTTGGCGTTTCGTATGGCCGCCATGCACTGACGCTGCGCTGGCCCCGGACTGTGCATCTCGATGTCCAGCCCCAACCCTTCAGCGGCGTGGGCTAGCTTCATCGTCCCAGTAATACCGAGCGTCTGTACGTCGCCGCGCACGAAGTCGGTCGCCCCGTTAACCATAAAATCGACACGGGCCTCCAGGCCACGAACGTGCTCGGTCATGAGCAGTGGCGTCTTGAGCAACTCTCGCAGCTTGCGATGCGCGAACTGCGAGAGACCGCCGTCCGCCAGTGGGTCCTCGTACCAGAAATAGTCTGCTTCGTCGCAGGCCCGCCCGACTTTTAGCGCGTCGCCGAACGTCTGCAGCGCGTTGTACGGATCGGACATAAGGTCCATCTCCGGGCCAACACGGTCGCGTACCTTGAGAATTGCTGCAGCCTCACGGTTCGGCTCGCCGTTCTCCCATCCGTGGATCTTAAATGCCGGGTAGCCAAGCTCCTTACATTGCTCTGCGAAGTCGGCCATCTCGTCGGTCGATTTTAGCTCGTCGCCCTCCGTAGCGTGGACGGTCGCAGGATAGGTCGGCAGGGTCTTGCGATAGCCGCCGAGAAGCTGGTGAATCGGCGCATTGTGGTACTTGCCCGCCATGTCCCACAGGGCGATGTCGACCTGCGCGAGACCCATCTCCCCATGCTGCCTCATCGCCTGCTTGACGCGTGAGTAGATGCGCTCCCGTTCAAGCGGGTTCTGCCCGATGAGCGAGTCTGCAAAGACACCGACACCCGCGTAGTCGACGGGCCCGCCTCCAACAAACTCGCCCTTGACGCCGATGTCGGTGAAGATCGCAATGGCGTACGCGGCGCTCGTTAGGCTCTTGCCAAGCGCGTATGCCGTCCCGTGCTCCCGCTTTTCGAGGTCGGCGAGCTCATAGCTGAACCGATGGACTTCGATCTTGGTTATTTTGGGGGATGACATATTAGATCTTTCAAACCCTCTCGGTTCACAGCGGCTTCCTCTATTCAGTCTCTTGGAACGGTGACGGTACTTTCCCGCCGTGCCATGGGAACGCGTAACTGATGTTGTTGACAAAGCGCTTCATGCCCAAGCCAACGCGAATTGCAGTCGAGGGAGGAAGCATAACCGCAAGGTATTGCGAGTCCAGCGGCACTTTTTTCTCTGAGTCACCCTCACGGAACGTCGCACTCGTAAACTGGTGCTCGCCGAACGCCCCAGCCTGGATGATGAGCCGCCGAGACTCGTTCCGATTGGTGTTCACCAGTTGCACCCCCGCGAAATCGGGCTTCAGTTCGTCTACCAGTGCTGATACGTCTAACGGGAGGCCCGGTCGCCATTTCTTGTCTTCTCCCTCATTTCGGGGGAGAGTTAGACCTGTCCTGAGCCGAGTCGAAGGAGAGGGGGTCGTGTCGAAATATCGAACGGTCGCCTGAAGAATTCCGCCATTGTAGATCGTCTGCGGCGCACCGAACATTACCTGCGTCAGCGCTTTCGTGAAAATGGGATTCGGCGGGTTGACGTTGTCCTCGATCAACTGGAAAGTATCGCGGTCGTCGCCGGCAATCTGCTCGATAGTGTTCTGAGCGTTCTGGTAGTCGGCGCTCAGGGCCTTCATCGGCCAATCTGGGTTCTTGCCATCGTAGTAGTTGAACCGCGCCCGCTCAACACGCCCGTCCCCCTTCTCGCCGTAGACCGGCACCTCGTTCCAGTCGTTCATGATGTCGCCAGAACGAACACGGTCGATTAGGTCGTAGTCTTGTTTGGACATCGAGCCATGATAGAGATGCGCCAACTCCTCCATCCGAAGCGGAGCGGCACCGGGTTGCGTGTCCCGCCCGTTCTCCTCATAACGCCAGCCGTCCGGCCCGTACTGTGTCGGAACCAGAAGGTGCCCATCGTCGCGAGTCACAGAAACGTTCAGCAGCGCGTTGATCTGGTTTCGCATCAGGTCGAGATAGCCAGCGTCGCCCGATAAGAGGTGTGCGCACTCCGTGGCCGTATTGACGGCGTGAAAGATGTTGCTGTAGCCGCGATAGTGATTCCAGCCGTACAGTCCTCCCCACCACTGTCCTTCGCGATGCTCGCCGACCTTTCCCGTCGGGCCGACGTTATCGGGGATAATGCCGCCGTTGGCCTCCGCTCGCTCGACCCACGCATCGACGTAGTCCAACACCCAGCGTTTGTACTTCTCATCGCCCGTGTTCAGGTAGGCGTGCGTGACGAGCGCAGTCGCGCAGAGGTTGTTGGCTATATCGCCGTCCAGCACTACATGATTGAATATCTTGACGATCTCGTCGGCCTTCGCTGGGTCGTCGTACCATGTGTAATCGAGGTCTTTGACGACCGGGTACAGGCTGGCCCGAGTGCCCATCGCCTTGCGAACCCATCGGTCTGGATACTTCGCCGGATGCCCGCCGTGCAGCCAGAACTTTACTTCGTTCAAGTCGGCCTCGAATTGCGGGCCTTGGCTGCTCTGCATCGGCGAGCGGAGTACTCGGTACTTCGGATCGTAGTTGTCGGCATCGAGGTCCTCGCCGATATACATCGCGGCGAAGCGCCTGGCACGCCGAACGTTCTCGGAGATGGTCGGATCGGCCAGACCGAAGTGGTAGAAAGCCTGGTTACCCTCTCCCTTGTGGTGCCACTCGGCCCCGTGAGACACGCCAAGGTTGTAGTACTCGTTGTAAAGCTGCGGCGTGAACTCGATGTGCTCACGGCTCTGATACCCGTCGTCGAAGAAGCGCGTCACGCCATTCCACTGCTTGAGGTTCAGCCGCAACACTTCCTCATCGGCTCCCATCGCGTAGAACAGTCCCCAGTTGTAGCTCCGCTCATACAGGTCGTCCACGTCGTCGGCGTACAGGGGAGTGCCGCTCGCCTCATAGTACTTGTCCATGACAATCGGCGCGGCCCGCTCCATGAGCGAGATGAGCTTGCGCTCCATCAGCGCCCAGGTCGGCGGCGGCCCGACTTCGGTCGCAGTGATAGTCGCGAGGTTTGGGATGTTCAGGCGTTCACCCATGTGGGCCTCCTACCCCTCAGCCACCACTGGGTTACGCAATACGCCCACTCCTTCGATCTCAATCTCAATGACGTCGCCAGGCTTGATCGGCGCGACGCCCGACGGCGTGCCGGTCAGGATGCAGTCGCCTGGCTCCAGGGTCATCGCCTCGCTGATGTAAGAAACGAGCTTCGGCACCGAGAACAGCAGGTCGGAGGTACTGTCGTCCTGCTTCGTCTCGCCGTTTAGCCGAGTCTGGAGGCGGAGGTCGGACGGGTCTAGGCCGGTAGCAATGACCGGACCGAGCGGGCAGAAGGTGTCAAAGCCCTTGCCGATCAGCATCGCGCCCATCTTCATCTCGGCGAACTGGATAGTGCGCTCGCTCACGTCGTTGCCGCAGGTGTAACCAAGAACGTAGTCGAGAGCGTCCGCCTCCGACACACGCCGCGTCTTCTTGCCGATCACGACGGTCAACTCGCACTCGTATTCGATGCGCTGGCCGTGTGTCGGGTAGATGATGTTATCGCCCTGACCGATGACGCCAGAATGAGGCTTCATGAACAGCATCGGGAACTGAGGCTTCTGCATACCGATCTCTTCGATGTGCTTGGTGTAGTTCAGGCCAACGCCGATGATCTTCTTGGGTTCGACGGGCGGCAGCACGTTCACGTCGGCAAGTTCCGCGACCTTGTCGCCCACAGAAAAGTCCTCGAACGGCGAGCCGACGAGTTGCTTGATCGAGTCGTCGTCTTCCAATATGCCGTATGCCGCTCCGCCGTTCGCCTCGTACCGAATGATTTTCATATACGCCTCCAATATCACTGATTTTACGTTCGCGTCGACTTACTCCTTCATGCTTCGACAGGCTCAGCACGAACGGGTCGCGGGAATCCGTTCGCCCTGAGCCTGTCGAAGGGCAGAGATCCGCAGACACGTGTGTTCGATCGGCAACAACTCTACCACACCTATTCTCGGTTAGGCCGATGAGGGGCGAGCTCCGGCAGGTCTCGGTATCGTCTCCACAGCCGCTCGATCTCATCGACGCCGAAGCTGTAGGAATGGCGCAACGCTTGGTCGACTGTTCTGCCGTCTTTGAACGCGTCGATGAGCAGTCCGACGCCGTACCAGCCGAACACGTTCTTGAGAAACTCGACTATGTCGTAGCTCTGCGCGTACCAGAGGGCCGACTCTCGCGGGTCCGGTGAGAATGGGCTGTCGAGGCTGCGCAGAGGGATGAACTGTTCGAACAGCCGCTGTTCTGCGAAGGCCCGCCGCATTTCCTCCGACATGCCACCCTCGGCGAAGGTTGCCAGCCCCTCGTCCAGCCAGTGCGGCAGTCCACTGAAGCAGTTGAAGCCTCGGTCTTGCACCGCGAGGTGAGCGAGCTCGTGAACGAGTGCTGTCAGCTCAGCACCTTGAAACTCCTCAGCGATGACAGAAACGACGGTATTGTACGGGCGATAAGGATTCATCCGGTCGCGTTCCAAGAGCGCACTTGGCCCAGCGTCGAACGCGTTTTCATACACAAAAACATTGACTGGACGGCGGGTCGTCTCGATCAACGCAATCGCTTCGAGCTGCGATTCAAGGTAGGTAACGAGATTTTCGCCGAAGTCGGGATATTTGCCATGCCAATGAACCGTTAACTCGTCTCGGGTATACGACCGCCACTCGAATCGTCGGTCTGTCCAAACCATCTGCCGTGTCTCACTCGCGTGGATGCTGCCGTCGATATCGACAACTCGCCATCGCCACCAAACGGTGCCGCCAAGCGGAATTTCTTCCCCTTCGGCAGGTTCCCACCTCCAGACAGCGGTTGACTGCCCAGGCAGTCGGGCCAAATGGACGGTGCCTCCGTTACAAGAATGCAGTGGAATGACACCGAATTCGAGATTAACCTGTTGAGGTGAAAGCAGGCCAGTGAATGCTGCCCTGAACTCTATGGCGTTGGGGAAGTCCGGCACCGCTATGTTTATCCACGTTCGGAGCGGAGAGACGCTCGGTGCTGCCGCCTCTGCGGAGTCGTTGGCGCCCGTCATTACTGCCAGCACCAACATACCGGTTGTGACTACAACGCTCCCTACTTTGGCTCTCATTCTCATACTCGTTTACTGCTCAAAATAAATACTCTGGAAGTACGGCATGCCCGCCCTCGGCAATTCATAGCCAGCGACGTGCTGATGGACGAGTTGGTATCGGCGTGGGTGCCACAGCGGCACAACGGTCCACTCGTCCCGAACGATGCGCTCAACTTCTTTGTACGTCTCCGTTCGGCGGCGCAGGTCGGTGTCGATTGCTGCCTGTTCGAGCAACTGGTCAAGCTCTGGATTCGAGTACCCGAACCGGTTGTGTAATCCGTCCGTGTGAAAAAATGGTTCCAAGAAATTCTCGGGGTCGAGGTAGTCGGGACACCATGTATTTGTCCAGACCGGCGCTTCCTGGAAGGACTGCTCCGCCAGCGCCTGCACATTAACACCCAGGTTCTGACGCCACATCCAATTCATGGTTTGGTTGTCGACCGCCGATAGCACGGTTGCTGATCCGTTCACGATATCCAACGATTCTGCTAGCAGCGATCGGGCGGCCTCAGGGTCGAACAGTATCGGTGTCAATTCGTCGTCATGCCCCGAAATACCTGGTGGCACCATGGTCGACGCCCTATCGACCGTCCCTTTCATGGTCAAAGCGACGAGCTTATCGATGTCCAACCCCTGCGCGAAGGCGCGCCGTACCGCCAGGTCGTCGAATGGCGCTGAATTTGTATCGAATGCAAAGTAATGAGTGCAGAATGTCGGACTCGACACGAGGTCAAGATTCAGATCGCTGCGTGGGTCGCGCGACTGGTCGACATGGGTGAGCGGAACGGGCATCACGTCGATCTGCTCGCTCTTGTATAGGGCGAAAGGATCGCCCTCGTCGAAGCGGTACACGACGCCGAGCATCTTTGAGCGTTCACCGTGGTAGAACCGATTCCGCCCAAGAATGAGTCCCTGTCCCCTGCCCCAGGTGACGAACTTGAATGGCCCGGTCCCGTTGGGCTGATCCGCTAGATGTCCCACCTCAACGTTGTTCTTGTCCACCACCGATGCGGCTGGATGAGTCAGCTTTTGCAGGAACGACTGTCGTGGCGACGTGATCGTCACTCGAAGCGTGAACAGGTCGAGCACCTCGACGCCGGATATCTCTTCGGCCTCGCCCGCAAGCTTTTCTCGGACGCCAACGATATCACCCAAATACGTGCTCGCGGTAGGAGATTCGGTCGCCGGATTGGTCGCCCGCTCCCAGGAATATTTCACGTCTGGAGCCGTGACCCAATCACCGCTGTGAAAGAAGGCGTCAAAGCGAATCTTGAAGGTATAGACGGTTGCACCGTCTGTAATAAGCCAGCTTTCGGCGATATCGGGCACGACGTTCAGGTTCTCATCCAGTGTAACCAAGCCGCCAAATATGGCGCTGACTGGCCCATCAATCGGCCCGGAGTGCAGCGCGGGATCGAGAGTTACTGGCTCGTCGCCCAACAGCACGAAGATATCGTCCGGCGCGGCGTGAGCCGGGTCGGGCTCCATGAGCGTGAAAGTAGAAACGATCTCGTCGGTCGTCCCTCGCAGGCCGTCGAAGTCCGACGGTATGCCAAAGGTCCTGATGACATAGGACTGCTCGCCGTGCAGAACGCCAGTCCATTGCTCTTTAATGCCGATGCCGCTGGCCCACTCGAATACCATACGAAAGCCCAACGTGTTCGGCCCCAACTCGACGTAAGATTCTTCGAGTATGTCGATGAAACGCTGGCCGTATTGGGACACCTGCCAGTCGGTCCACTCGCGAAGATCGTCCGAGTCCACGTGGCGGTGAATCGACACCTGGATCGACACGAAGCTACTGAACCCTGGCGGGCGAATATCGACCACGGGGACACGTCGACCCGTCTCGCCTGCCGACCATTCTGGCGGCGGGGTAATCGAAAAGCCCATCAGCGCGTTGGTATAAATCTGAACGTCGTCCACCGGCGGAGCGGTTTGTGGGAGTGGGTTGCTGGACGGCAGATGCGAGTTCGTCGGTGCAGTCGCGCCGAGCATCAGGAAGGTCCCGACGAGAAGCACGACCGCGAGCGACGCCGTCCGAGCCGCCTTTCGGAAATCTACAATCACCTGCACAACCTCTGCCCACACGATTGTCGCGGAGTATACCAGCGACTCCGCTGCCGTAGCTATGAATAGGAGTGCTAGGTAGTGTGATATCCTTGGGCCGCAAAAGTGAACCCCCAAAACCAACCGTCAGGAGCGCGCCATGACCACACAGAAGATCTACCGAGTTGGTTTGATCGGCACCGGGCGCAAAGGCAACGGCCACGCTCGCGGCTACGAGGGCAACCCGCGCACCGAACTTGTTGCCGCTGCTGACCCCGACCCGTCCAACCTTGCGATCTTCCGAGAACGCTTCCCCGTCACCGGCTACAGCGACTACCACGAGATGCTGGCGAAAGAGAACGTCGACATCGCAGCGCCCATCCTGCCTGTGAAGCCGAACCCAACAGTCGTCATCGACTGCGCCCGCGCGGGCGTCAAGGCGATCTATTGCGAGAAACCGATGGCCGCCAGCCTCGCCGAGGCCGACCAGATGGTCGAGGAGACTGACTCACGTGGGATCGCTCTCGCGTCGGGCGACGCTTATCGCAATATGCCGCAGCACTGGAAGGTGAAAGCGCTCATCGATTCCGGCGAACTCGGCCCTGTGCAGAACATCAATCTGTACCAGCCGACCAACGAGATATCTGGCGGCGGATGCCAGGGTCTGAGCGTCCTCCGCCTGTTTGCCGACGATGCAGACGTGGACTGGGTCACTGGCTGGTGCGACGACCCGCAGAGTGACGAGGACCAGAACATGGGCGGCCACGTCAGGTTCGCGAATGGCATCGACGCCTACGTCCACAACAAGCCATCGCCCAGAGACGGCATCGAGGTCGTCTGCGAGAAGGGCGTCTACCACACCAGTTGGACCGGAGGACACCTCTGGAGAGGCGTGCCGCGCGGTCCGTTAGTTGAGGACGACAAATTCTTCGACGAGTTTGGCGGAACGGACTACGGGTGGACGACTCCCAGCGGACGACGTCAGCGCGCGGGCATCGAGTCAATCGTCGATTCACTCGACAAGGGTATCGAGCCCCGGTGCAGCGGCGCCAACATGCAGAAAGTGCTTGAAATCGCCATCGGCTTCCGCGGGTCCCACCGCAACAACTTCAACGCGATCAAGTTCCCAATTGAGGACCGCAGTTTGAAAATCGTCCCACACCAGGGGCGCTTTCTCAACAAGAAGGAAGTCTACGGCGAAGAAGCCTACGCTCAGATGATAGGTGCGTCTGTAACAAAGCCGGTAGACGGCGCTCAGGTGGAGTAAGCACACGATGACTATGCAAGTACAAAAAAACATCGCGAACTGCTCATGGGGCGACCACCTGACCTTCGGCGACGGCGACGGCAAGCTCCACAGCGTCGATTCGCTCGAACGCCGGATGGACGTTTGGCAGACCCAGTTGGGGGCCGACACTGTCCACTGGCGTCAGGGACGCACGGGCCACGACGACACCTACCAGGCCGCACCTGGTTACGGTCGCAAGAAAAACGAACTGTATCCACCGATCACGTGGGACGACTTCGAGGTGGTGCCGAAACTGGCCCACGAGCGCGGGATGCAGGCATACGCCTATATGTCCCTTCTCGATCACGGCAAGCCGCTCCCTCCCAAGGCCGTCCGCGAGGTGAGCCACCATAACGAATACCACGGCAAGAATTTTGCCCGAATGAGCCGCTTCACGAAAGATCATCCCGAGTATCTCATGCACGACCGCGAGGGCAACAAGCAGTGGGGTGTCGTGTCCCTTGCCTATCCGGAGGTCCGCGAGTTCATGATCGAACGCTACCTGAGCGTCATGGAGGGCTACGATTGGGATGGTATTTTCGTATGCCTGCGGACGCAATCCCGCCCAGCGGACTATGCCGATCAGTACGGTTTCAACGAGCCCATCCGCCGCGACTTCCAGGAGCGCTACGGGCGAGACATTTTACACGAGGAGTTCGACCTCCAGGCGTGGCGCGACTTGCAGGGCGAGTACATGACGACCTTCTTCCGCGAACTGCGGGAGGCGTCCAAAGCCAAGGGATTGAAGCTGGCCGTTGGCGGCGCGAGGGGCGATATCCTCGGCCCGCCCATCAGCAACACGACGCTAGACTGGCGCGCCTGGCTGAAGGACGGAATCGTCGACGAGTTGGTCATCGACCAGAGTTCGTCCCAGTGCCCGTCGCTTTGGATACAACTTTGGCCCATGCACCGAGGCCACGGCTACACCCAGAGCTACCTCCACGGCTGGAATCTTTTGCCACTCGAAAACGATCTCTCGAAGAACTACGCGCCCGCAGTGAAGGACACTGACGCTAGCCTGTATGTCGCCTGGCAGTGGAAGGAACGTGACGCAGACTACGAGTCGTCGGTGCTGTCCCACCCGGAAGTCTCTGGCCTCACCTACAGCACCTTTCGTCACGACAACCCCGGACCGATCGCGCGCGGCGACTGGCGGATCTAAAGTCATACTTATTTCCGATTGCGGCTAGTCACTCTAAAGTGATACTTTGTGAAGATATTCACTAGAGAGTACGATAATGATCCTCGTAACCGGCGCAACGGGCTTTGTAGGACGGCGGGTTGTCGAGCGGCTCATTGCCGGTGGGCAGTCCGTTCGGGCGTTGATGCGGAACGAGTCTCGTTCCTCTCTATTGCCGTCCGGCGTAGATGTTGCCAAAGGCGACGTGCTCGACATCGACTCGTTGAACCAAGCTATCACCGGCGTCGACAGCATTGTCCATCTGGCCGCAGTCATTCGCGAGATTGGCAGCTTGACCTTCCAGCGCGTCAACTACGAGGGTACCAAGAATATCCTCGAAGCCGCGAACGCCGCCGGTGTCCAGCGAATCGTATGCGCCAGCACCGTCGGCGCGACCTCCGACCCCGCAGTGCCCTACCTCTACTCCCGCTGGATGGCCGAAGAAGAGGTCTCCCGCAGTGGCCTCGCCCAGACGATAATCCGCTTCTCCATCGGCTTCGGCGAAGGCGACGAGTTCTTCAACCAGCTAGCCGCGCTTGTGAAACTGTTCCCGCTAGTCCCCGTTGTTGGTGATGGTAAAGCGGTCTTCCAGCCCATCGCGGTCGAAGACGTGGCCCGCTGCATGGTCGAGAGTATGAAACGCGATGACCTTGTCGGCAAGACCATCGACATCGGCGGCCCGCAGTATTTTACCTACGACGAGATGATGGATCTGATCGCGGAGACTCTCGATGTGAAGATCGCCAAGGCTCATGTGCCCGTGGCCTTCATGGCCCCGGCAGCGACCGTTTTGGAGGCACTCGTCCCTCACCCACCTGTGACCCGCGAGCAGTTGAAGATGCTCAAACTCAACAATACGGCCGACCTCGATTCCGTCGAAAAGCACTTCGACTTCGCGCCCCGACCCGTGCGTGGCAACATCGACTACATTCGACAGATCGGCCTAGGCGATGCCCTCAAGATGAACCTGGGTTTCATGCCTGAGCACATCCGCGACCGCTAGGAGCCAAAACGTAAAACGTAATGCGTAAAGACCGTGGAGTCGCTGCTCGCCGACTACACTTTACGTTTTACATTTTACGTTTTCTGTCTCCTCGCCTGTGCGATAATTTGTACCACTCCTTTATACTGGTCGACCATTGAGCATCACCGTTCTAGACACAAAAAAACTTGACTACCCTGACGCTGTCCGGAAGGCGATGAGCCTTGCGGATTTCGAGCGAGGAACTCATAGTCCGGGACACTCGACGTTTCATCTCGAACGTATCGCGCGGCTGCTCGACCGCTTGGGCAACCCGCATCTCGATATTCCAACTGTCCATGTCGCGGGCACCAAGGGCAAGGGAAGTACAGCGGCTATAATCACTTCTATTCTGTCGGAGGCTGGATACAAGACTGGGCTGTATACTTCGCCATCGCTCCACACTGTGACCGAGCGCGTCCGCGTTGGTATGGAGCCCATCGACAAGCAAGACTTCGCCAATCTCGTAGACGAAATGTGGCCGGAGGTCGAGTGGGTAGAGACGCACGGCGACCAAGGCCCGCTAATGTATTTCGAGTTCCTGACTGCCCTTGCGTTTCTGCACTTCAAGCAGATTGGGGCCGACTTCCAGGTCATAGAGGTCGGCCTGGGCGGACGGCTGGATGCGACCAACGTTGTGCAGCCAGAAGTGTCCGTCATTACGTCGATCAGTATCGACCACACAGCCATCCTTGGCGACACGCTCGCACTAATCGCTGCCGAGAAGGCGGGCATCGTCAAGCCGGGTGTGCCAGTAGTCGTCGCGCCACAGCAGCTTGAAGCGATGGAGACCATACGGCAAATCGCGGTCGAGCGTGGCTCGGCAATCGTCGAGGTCGAGAACAGCTTATCCTGGCAGCCCCGCAATACTGACCTGAACGGTCAGACATTCGAAGTTCAGAGTCTTGCAGACAGATACGAAATCAGCACTCCCCTCATCGGCGCTCATCAACAGGAAAACACTGCCACGGCCATCGCCACCGTGGAGACATTGATGGACAAGGGGTATAAGCTGTCCAAACGGGACATTCTCGATGGGCTGAAGAAAGTCAGGTGGCCGGGTCGATTCCAGGTGCTCCGACCAACTGGTGTAAAAGTCATTGTCGACGGCGCGCACAACCCGTATTCGATGGAGCGCCTCGTCGAAACGCTGGGTAAGCACGTTGAGTTCGATCACGCAGTCGTTGTCTTTGGGGCCGTGAGTGGTCACAGCGTCATTGGGATGTTCGAGGAGCTTGCTGTGCTCGCCCCGACTGTGATCGCGGCCCAGTCTAGGCATCCGAAAGCAGCGCCCGTCGAAAAGATTCTCGAAGCCGCGCAAGTGGCAGGCGTCGATGCGGTGATGGAGCACGATGGCGTCGGCGTCGCTGTGCGAAGGGCGCTTGCAATTGCCACGAGCGGCGATCTGGTGCTAGGTACCGGCTCACTTTCAGTGGTCGCTGAGATAATCGAAGAGATGGAGGGCGTCACACCCGAGTTGTATCAGGACTTGAAAGGGGTGCAGAGGAATGATGGGCAACAACGGCAACGGTAGAAGACGAGTAGTCGTTACCGGCATGGGCGTCGTCAGCCCGCTGGGACTGTCGGTCGACGAATTCTGGGGCAATCTCGTCGCCGGGAAGTCAGGCATCGGACGTATCACGCAGGTGGACGCATCAGGCTTCCCCAGCGATCTTGCCGGAGAGGCCTCAGACTTTGACCCCGCGCAATTCATCGACCGCAAGGATGCGCGAAGGATGGCCCGCTTCGCGCAGTTCGCCGTGGCGGCAGCGGGCATGGCTATCGAGGACGCCGATCTCGACCTGTCGAAGGAAGACGAAGATCGCGTCGGCATCGTCATGGGTAACGGCAATGGTGGCTTTCCAACCACCGAGGAAAACGCGCGTACCCTCGTGAAACGTGGCGGGATGAAGATGAGCCCATACTTCATTCCGATGATTCTGCCGAACATGGCCGCGGCCAATGTTAGCCGCACCTACGGTATCAAGGGCTACACCTCAACGATCATTACTGCCTGTGCTGCCGGTACGCAGGGCATCGGTGAAGCAGCAGAGATTGTACGGCGAGGCACGGCGGATGTGGTTCTCGGCGGCGGCTGCGAGGCGGGCATCTGCGAACTGGGCCTCGGCGGGTTCAACACGATTCGCGCGCTGTCGCGGTATCAGGGTGACCCGACGAAGGCGAGCCGCCCGTTCGACGCCGAGCGCGATGGGTTCGTCCCTGCCGAAGGGGCAGGCATACTGATTCTCGAAAGCCTCGAACACGCCCTCGACCGAGGTGCGAATATCCTCGCGGAGATCATCGGACAGGGCGTTTCCTCCGACGCCTACCACGCGGTCCAGCCGGAGGAGAATGGCGCCGGCGCAGCGAGGGCGATCAAGTTCGCGTTGCAGGACGCGGGTATCACGCCCGATGAGGTCGACTACATCAACGCTCACGGCACTTCGACGCCGCTGAACGACCTGGCAGAAACGTTGGGCATTAAGAGAGCGTTCGGAGAGCAGGCCAACAAGGTACCCGTCAGTTCCACCAAGTCAATGACCGGCCATGCCCTTGGCGGTGCGGGGGCCATCGAAGCAGTAGCCAGCATCAAGACCATTCTCAGCAACGAGATTCACCCGACCATAAATTACGAGACCCTCGATCCTGAGTGCGATCTCGACTACGTCCCCAACGAGTCGCGCAAGCAGCAGGTCGACACCGTCATGTCCAACAGCTTCGGCTTCGGCGGCCAGAACGCAGTGCTAATGATTCGTAGGTTCGAGGAGTGACGAATCGCTCTATTGCGACAGTGACTCGTTTGCCGGAACGAGTGATTTCAAATGGACGCTGGTTTTATAATGGTTCCTGAATAGAACCACGTTGGAGTAGGTCAGATGCAAACGTTGACAATCGAGAATATTTCGGACGATCTTGTCGATCGTCTTCGTAAGCGGGCGGAACTCCATAGTCGTTCGATGCAGAATGAAGTGATCGCCATTCTCGATCAGAGCCTGAGAACGGGCCGCAAGCTGAGCCTCGGAGAGTTCGAGAGCGGCTCGATGAGCTTGATTTCCAAACGGGTGACGACTCGACGCGCTGGATTCGTGAACTGAGAGACAGTTGATAGGAGCGCTCTAATGGCAACAATTGACTTACCCCAGCAGCTCGTCGAGCGGCTCAAAGAGCAGGCTAAAGGGAACCACAGATCGATCGAAGCCGAATTGCGCGCCTTACTGGAGTCGCCACAGGATGTTCGGAAGTTCACTGCTGACGAGGTGTACTTCATGGGCAAGGAAATGAGGTTGAAGACCGGCGACGAGTCGACGCGTTGGATTCGAGAGGACAGGGATGCCCGATAGGTAATCGATGCTTCGGTTCTTGGCGCGATGATCTTCCAGGAAGACCGGGCAGAGGAAGCATGGGAATTGGTTACCGGCTATCGACTTCAAGAACCTGTCTTCGTCCCTTATGAATTGACGAGAATCGCGCGAAAGAAAATCCGAGAGTATCCCGAACGAAGGGATGAATTCACTCAGCTTCTTCACAGCGGACTGAAGATGAACATGACTTTTCCCAAGATCGACCACCCCGAAGTCCTACGCCTTGCTCTCGAAACCGGTCTGACGACCTACGACGCGTCGTACCTCTACGTCTCCCAAGCGACACGTGCGCCTCTGGTCACCTTCGACAAAAAGCTTCAACTCGCCGCGACGGGCGTGAACGAGTAGCCGCGTGCGAACGGCACCGGTAGACCAGGCCAGCGTTCGCTACCACGGTCTCGATGGCCTCCGCGCCTTCGCCATGTCCCTGGGAATCGTCATCCACGCTTCGGTGCCCTACTGGGCCGGGGCTGGCGAGATCGCGCTGTTCTGGCCAACGGACAAGAACCAATCACCTTCCCTTGGCATTGTGGCGATTTTCATCCACACCTGGCGCATGCCCTTGTTTTTTCTGCTTGCCGGATTCTTCGCCCACCTCGTACTCGAGCGCCGCTCGACGCGACATTTCGCCATGGACAGGCTCAAGAGAATCGCGGTGCCTTTAGCAATCTTCGGCCCGGTCATGGCGTTGACGCTGCCCATGCTCTGGATATATGGCGCGACGGGAAGAATCACGCTGGGTACGCTCTCAGACATATCGCTGGACGGCCAACCGTTTGGCCATCTCTGGTTTCTCTACTACCTGATAATTCTCTATGGGATGTTGTTGCTCCTGCGGGCAATCGGACAACCCTTGTCCTTCGCACAGCCTGTCGGGCGGATGGTTGGACGGGCAATCTACACAAAAATACCCGTCGCTTTCGTCTTGCTCACGGCCGTTCTGGTTATCGTTCGAGGAGAGGGTGGAGAGGACAAGACCGTATGGCCGATAAATGTGCCAGACCTGCTCTACAGCGCCCTGTTCTTCCTGTACGGATATGGCCTGTACAACCACAGGGACCTCATCGACAAGCTGCGGTCAGGGAAGATGGTTTCCGTTCTACTAGCAGTCGCAACGATCTCATTCTTTGCCCAGCTTGCTCTCGCCGATGTCGAAGGGCTTGCCGGACTGGTTCTCCTCTTCTCGCATAGCAGCGCGACCGTAGGCCTCAGCCTCGGACTTATCGGCCTCTTCGAACGCTACCTGACTTCGCACAATCCTCGCATACGCTGGCTGGCCGATTCCTCGTATTGGATCTACATCATCCATATGCCCGTCGTTGCACTGCTTACCTTCTACCTTTTGAACCATGACTTGAACGCGAACCTGAAATTCGCCCTGGCGTGCACTATCACCGGAGTACTCGGCCTTGTGACGTATCGTTACTTCGTCAGATATACACCACTCGGCACGCTGCTAAATGGAAAACGGTTCAGAGAAGTGGTCTAGTCCGTTCGTGCTGAGCACGGTTACGTTCGACGACCGATCCGAATCGAGGGAAGTAACTCAGATTGAGAAGTGGCTGGTCCTCTCCCCCTCGACGGGGGAGAGCTAGAGTGGGGGTGAAAGCGCTAACCCGCAAATCAAGGTCGTTTCGAGCAGTTACTTGATAGCCTGTCGAAGTACGAAGAAGGAGCGCAACCGTTGTCGTCGGGCTTCACCCTTCGACAGGCAGAGCCTGCCCTGAGTTCATCGAAGGGGCGAACGGGCGCGGCGGCCAGCCCCATCCGATAAGATGCGATTGCCCCACACTCCGGGTGACTTCTCGCATTCCCTTCGCGTTTCGGGGATAATGGGGCATCTCGCAATCAGCCAAGTAGGAGATGCGCCATGGTAATGGGGAAAGTAGCGCTCTTTGTAGAGCCGTACAAGTTCGAGATCACAGAGCTTCCGCCCGTGCCCGTCGAGGCTGGCGGCATCCGAGTCAAGATAACGTCCGGCGGAATTTGTGGGTCGGACCTGCACTTCTGGCGGGGCGAGATCAAGCCGTTCGTTTCTGGTGAGCCCGGCCCAGTGATTCTCGGCCATGAGATGGCTGGCGTTGTCGACACGATGGCGTCGGACATTTCCACCGACTCGATGGGCCGACCGCTCCACGAGGGAGATCGCGTCGTCTTCCCGTACTTCTTCCCCTGCCACCGCTGCTACAACTGCCTGCGAGGTGAGTTCAATCACTGCCCGGTGCGCTTCCGGTTCCGGGCCTCGGTCACCGAGTACCCTTATGCCAACGGCGGCTTCTCCGAATACTATTACCTCTATCCCGGTCACTTCGTCTTCAAGGTGCCGGACGAACTGTCCGACGATGCCGTCGCCGGCGTAAACTGCGCGGTGTCGCAGGTCATTGAGGGATGGCGCGTCGCAAATCTCCAAATGGGCGACAACGTTGTTATCCAGGGCGCAGGTGGACTCGGCATCAACGCCGCCGCCGCCGCTAGAGACCGGGGTGCCGGTAAGGTAATCGTCATCGATGGGCAGCCAGGACGACTAGAGCTCGCACGTCAATCCGGTGCAGACGAGACAATTAATCTCAACGAGTACGATACGCCAGAGTCCAGGGTTGAGCGCGTCAAAGAGTTGACCGACGGGAGAGGCGCAGACATGGTCATGGAAGTTGTCGGGTACCCCCAGGTCATCAACGAAGGCCTGGACATGGTGCGGAAGGGTGGAACGTACATTGAGATCGGAAATATCTGGCCCAATAGCAATGTCACGCTCGACGTTTCGAAGGTGCTCTGGGGGCAGATCAAGATCATTCCGGTGACGCACTACCACCCGCATACTCTGCCGGTCGCTCTCGACTTCCTCGTGCGAACGAAGGACCGCTTCCCGTTAACAAACGTCATGTCGCATAGCTTCGCCATCGAGGACATCGGCAAGGCCTTCGAGCAGTCCGAGTGGCTTGGCAAGGAAGAAGGAACGACGATCATGAGAGCCTTCATCAAGCCGTAGAAGAACGAAGCATTTGACCGCAGAGATCGCAAAGGAAACAGAGTTTACCAAACTTTTCCGAGACTCTGCGTTCTCCATACCCTCTGTGGTGAGTCCTCTCCGAAGGGAACCTGTTGAGAGACCCGCGACGCAACCCCGTCCCCGCAAAATACCGCTATCCCCGCAAGCCTGAGCAGGCGGCGGGTAGGCGGCGCAGGCTTTTAGTGATCGTCGCTGCCGCCGTGCTTATCCTCATCATTGCAGGGTCAGGGGTGGGATTCTTTTTCCTCAGCAGTTCGACGCCGGTTGACGCAACCCAGCGGGCCGCTGTCGAGTCGTTTACTATAGCAATCCTCAACGTTGAGGGAGGACGCGAATCGGTTGCCGTCGAGTTCCAGAGAGTCGGTACCGAAATCAACACCACGGAATTCGCAGAGGTGTTCAAGACCCTCGACAGCGTGATTCGACAGCAAGAGGAGTTGGCCCAGGAGATGCAGTCGCTGGACTCTTCCAGCAACGTGACCGCGCTGGCGCACACCCTCCTGGCCGACGCATACGAAGGTGAGTTGGAGGGTTACAGAATGCTGCTTTCCGTCGCGCAGCAAGCGCAGTCGCAGTTCCCCACCGGCACAGCGCGACGGACCAGACGGACGGATGGCTACGACGCGGCAGTGAGTCGGCTGTCGAGCGCCGAACGCTCCCGCGTGAGGGCATTTGAAGAGCTTGAAGACTTGCTAAAGCGCGTCGAGCTTACGTTGGAAGAGGTGAGTTCGACGAAATAATCGGGGCGGATCGAATGAGATCGCGAGAACATCCGACGGGACAAGAGTACGGCGTTGGACAGCACTCATTGCCATCTGCGGAACGCAAGCGATTTCAGGTCGTAGTCGGACAGATGGCGGTTGTCGCTGCAATGCTCGTCGTCGGAATCGTAGGCGCCATTTCTTGCACACCCTCCGACGTTGAGACGAATGAGCAATCGCTTACCGATTCGACGTTAGAACCGACGCGACCACGCGACTTAGTAGTTGTCCGTCCAACGCCTGCAGTCACCCGAACTCGCCCGATCATACTGCCCAGACCGACGCCGACCGTGGGGCGGTTGGACGAGACCGAGCGCGCCGCTGTAGAGTTGTTTAGTCGGGAGCTTCGAGACCTCGAACCAATAAGAGAGGCCATCACTGCGGAGTTCCAAGTCGTCTGGACGGAAATAGACGCAAGAGAATTCGACGTGACGGCCACTGCCTTGGAGAGCTTTGCCAGCACCCTGGAAAGCGTCATTCGACAGCAGGAAGAGCTAGTCCAAGAGCTGGAGTCACTCGATTTGTCGGATCGCGTGACCGAGAAAGCACAGATGCTCCTCGAATTCGTGTACACAGAGGAGTTGAGGGCATACAGAGAACTGCTTTATGCGGCAGGACAGCCACAAATGAGCAACGTTATAGCCGATATCCCGAGACGGAACCTTCGCAACGCTGAAAGCTACTCGGCAAGGGTAGATGAGGAGTTGTACAAACTGCTGGACCGGCTCAGACTTACACGGAGAGCGGAACAACTGGCGGACTGAGACTTCGGAGACGGAATGAATCCGCGATCATATCCGACAGGTCCACGATACGGCGCTAAACGGCCTGCTCCGCCGTCCGAGCCGAAGCGTGCCCGGCGCGTTTCGGTCCATGTCGTTGGCTTCTCTGTCGTGGCGCTGGCAGCCTTCGCCGCTGTGTTCGCGGTGATGCTTTGGCCTAGCTCCGAAGACTCCGCCGAGCAGCGAGACTCCCGCATATCTGCCCTGGATGCCACGCGACCCAGTGACGTGGCAGTCGTATTACCAACCCCAACTCCGCGCGCCGAGCCAAGTCCGCGCCCGACAGAGACTCCGCAGGTCATCTCTGTGCGCTACCTGGCGTTGACTGTCGAGGAGATCGACAGCACAATCCGCTTCGCGTACGAGATGCTTGATGTCGAGACCAAACAGAGGCGAATCAATAGGGACTATCGAATGTACGACATCGACCTTCTTTCGCATTGGGTGGGCGAATCGGTTGCTGGAGCGGAACACTTGTTGTCGCGACAAAAGTCTTTGCTGGACGAGCTTCAATCGTTCGAGCCGAGCGTCGAGCAGGCAGCGGTCGTATTGGCGATGTACGAAGATTCGGTTCAGGAAGAAAAGGAGGCATTCGAGGGCCTCCTAGCCGCCCTACGCCCTCTCAACGAAGCGGGCGTCTCGGTGGTGGTAGGCATTAGATCAGGCATGCTCAGCCATTTCGGAGCGTCCGATGGGCTATCCAGGGCCGCAATGATCCGTCGTGCGGCGCGCGAAGAATTGGCGGTGCTAGTGAACCGAGCGGGCACAACGTTGGGGGAACTGGAAACCAGCCGCAGCGAGGAAAACGGCGTGTTCTAGACGGAGAGGCCAACCCTTCGGCGGCGCATAATGACGAACAACGCTCCGAAGGCGAGACTGGCTGCGAGCAACCCCAAAGGCGCAAGCGAAGGTACGTTCGTCACGGGCGGCAGTCCGAGTACCGCGTACACCTCGCCCGCTTGCAGTCTGCCCTCCGGGTCGGCCCACCAAGCGCCCAGCAGCAAGTCGTTATTGCCGTCGTTGTTAATATCGGCAACGGACGCGCCGACGCCCAATCCATCACCCGGATTCGCGCCCGTGTAGATTTGGTCGGCGGCTGTTGCGACTTCGAGCGTACCCGAATTGCGTGGGCCGAGGAAAACGTATGCAGCACCGGCGTCGTTCATGCCGTTAACATCCGCGAACCCTGCACCGACGATGAGGTCATCCATGCCGTCGTTGTTCACGTCGCCGGAACTTACGTTACGGCCGAGACGGTCCAGGCGTGCCGTGCCATTTATCACGAGCTTGTTCGCGATATCGTCGACTGTCGAGCTGACGGGTGATCCGGCGATGATCGGGCCAAACAATACGTATGAACGAGCCGCTACTTCTCTCCCAGCCTCGATATCGTAATTATCGGCCCCTGCGATAAGGTCATCAACGCCATCGTTGTCCACATCACCAACGGCCACAGCGCCGCCCAGCCAGCCCTCTGCTTTGTCGCCGTAGTACGCAATGTCCGTATCTGTTGATAACTCCAATACCGTCTGTATACCTGGCTCGTGTGCGACGGGGCCGTAGATGACATACGCAGTACCAACATTGTCTTCGAGGTCGTTGTTGGCCGAAGGCGAGTCACCGTACTCCGCCCCGATGAGGAGGTCCGCGATACCGTCGTTGTTCAGATCGCCGCTGCCGACTCCAACACCTGAATGATCAACGTAGTCGGCTCCGTTGATCACAACATCTGCGTCGTCCGGCATCTGCAGCGTAAGTTGGCTGCTCGGTGTCAGCGGCCCAAAGATGACGTAGGTCTCGCCAGCACCCCATCGAAGGTTACCGTCAGGATTCCTGGGGTCGGCTCCCCAATCGCCCACGATAAGGTCGTTAAAGCCATCGTCGTTCACGTCGCCAGTGGATACACCCGCGCCCACGCAGTCGAACCGGTCTTGGCCGTTTACGATTACATCGGCCTGAGTCGCAAGGTCGCTCAGGTCGCCTGTAACCGGCCCGAAGATCACGTAAGTAGTGCCTGCGTCCATTTTGCCATTGGGGTCCGCGTGCTCTGAGCCGATGATAAGGTCAGCGATGCCGTCACCGTTCACGTCCCCGGCATCAACGTCGTAGCCTGCCCGGTCGTCGGGATCGACACCTGCAAAGGTGTAGCTTTTGTACGAATCAATATCGCGGAGCACGATGGTATGACTGGCTATGACGGCGGTCACTCTGCCAAGTACAAAGACCGAAGAGGCGAGGACAAACAGAATCAACCAGAAGTAAATACTGGAGAATCGATTTTCATTTGCGAATGACTTCATGGCTTTCAAGCGCTCAGTGTATCCTACGGGCGGAACGCCCTCAACGCCGCTCCTGGAAAGGCTATTTCGCATGACCATCAACTATGCACGCTCGCTGAATGTCGTCGCCGACCCAGATGTGCTCGTGTGCGGCGTAGGCTGCGCTGGGCTAGGCGCGGCAATCGGCGCGGCGCGGATGAGTGCAAGCGTCATGGCGGTCGAGCAATTCGGGTTCGCGGGCGGATTTATGACGGCCGTGATGTCGACGGCGAGCGACGGCCTGACCGACATGACAACCGGAGAGATCGTAGTCGGAGGTGTTGCGATCGAGATACTAGCGCGGCTCGGCAAGATCGAATTGCCGCTGAAGTCGCGAAAATTATTCGAGCCAGTCACCGATCAGGCAACCCTTGACCGGCATCCCAGCAAGATACCGATGCGCGCCGGTCTTATCGAGGGATTCAAACTCCACGCCGACCGGATGTTGTCAGAAAGCGGCGTCCACGTCCTGTACCACACCAAGCTGTTAGATGTGGTCATGTCGGGCGAGCATCTCGACTACGTCGTCATAGGTAACAAAGACGGCATTACGGCGGTGAAACCCAAGGTCGTCATCGACTGCACCGGCGATGCCGATATCGCTGCATGGTCGGGCGCACCTTTCGAGATGGCGGCTGTACACCAACCCGGCAGTCTGCACTTCACCGTCGGGAACGTCCAAAGCACCGCCAGTATCGACGAGCTATATACTCTCACCCAGAAGTGTGGCGAGGTGCTTGAAGCGGCTTACGAGGCTGGCGAGATCGGCGTTTATGCAGGCCCGTGGATCGCGCCGAACGGTCCGGGCGAAGTGTTGTTCAACGCGGTCCGGCTCACGTTCGACAGCACGTCGGCCCGAGAGACGACGGCTGCGGAAATCCAGGGCCGCGAAGATGCCTGGACGATGTTCAAGCTCTGGAAGGAACGAGTCCCTGAATTTAAGGACGCATACTTCGTCGCGACCGGGGCCACGGTTGGCGCGAGGGAATCGCGGCGTATCGTCGGCGAAGCAACGCTGACAGCAGACGACATCCTGAACACACGCCCGCAGCCTGACTCTATCGCCAAAGGCTCGTGGTACCTCGACCTGCACCCCAACGACTCGTCCGGCTTTCACGAGCACGTGATGGTCCCCGCATATGACATCTCGTACCGCACGCTGCTGCCTCAGAAAGTCGATAACCTCCTCGTCGCAGGACGTTGCCACTCGGCTACGCGGGAGGCTCTGGCATCCAGCCGGGTTAACATGACCGCCATGGCAATGGGCCAGGCGGCAGGCGTCGCGGCGGCGACGGCGGCGAATAGGAACGTTGAGCCGAGAGAGGTGGATACGGACGAACTGCGGGGGAGGCTTATAGAGCACGGGGCGATGTTGGGTTGAGGTAAGATGCTTATGCGGTTAGTGGGTTTCCAAGGATTTGGTGGAAGCAAAGTGTCTGCCCTTCTCAGTGAACTTATCGGCGAAACGCACAGGTACTTGGACGGCCACGTCGCCGCCCGTGACCTGATGGGTTTCGCTGCCGTTCGTATTCAGCCGATTATCGATGCGAACGATACCGACGCCGAGGGTCTAGCAAACGACATCGTAACAGGCGTGGTACGTGTCGACGAGCAGATTATTAATATGGACGAGTTCAAAGACTCTCTCCAACGCCACGTAGCTAAACTAGAGGCCGTGGTCACCTAATCCCAGTCTCACGCCCTCGTCCCGCCCAACTCCCGATACAAATTGACGTACGCCTGTGCCACCGACTCCGACGCTCGGAATGAGCGTGTGGGCCAGTAGCCGAAGGCATCGTGGACACGAATGTTGGCGTGGAAGAAGTTTTCCGTAGGCTTGCCAACCAACGGGAAGTTTGGGTTGTCTCGCATCGACTCCTCGCCTGCCACTATCAAGTTGCCTGCGGGCTGCGGTCCAACGATGTAGCTTCCGCCACCGCCGTTCACGTTGATGTAGAAGGCGTGAGTCTCAGCCGTGAAGGATTTTGCCACCTCCTCGAAGCCGCTCACGCTACCAGTCACGTCACCGCCATTTGAGGGATGAATGTTGAGGCGGCTGCCAAACATGACCGGCAGGGTCTGAAGCTCTGGATACCGGCGGTCGTGGCAGATGTGCAGGGAGATAGGCACGCCGTTGATATCGAACTCGTTGATCTGATATCCGTGCCAGACCTCTTGCTCGGCCGAGTGTACCTTTCGCGCCGTGTGCAACACCTCGCCGTCGGGGTCGTAGACACGGGAGGCGATGTACCGGGTCTGGTCGAGTCCGTGACTCGGGACGGCTTCCCAGACAGGCAGACCGACTATGACGTGTGGCGCGTCCGGCAAGTCGCGGATAAATTTTCGTAACTTGGCCTCGGCTTCTGCGACAGGACCAGGCTCGCGGGTGCGAGGGCTCGTCGGGTAGAGCGCGGTCAGCGACATCTCTGGTGTCACCAGGAGTTCGACACCCGATTCGGCGGCCATGCGTAGTCCCCGACATATCGACTCGAAATTTTCTTCGATTGAGTCAACGTTGAGCACCTGATAGCCGCCGAGATGAAGATACTCCGGAACGCCCGATGGGGTGCCGCGATGAGTGAATTCCTCTACCAACACTTTCACGCCGCTCGCCTGCACGAGCACGCCCATCTCTGGCAAGACATCGAGGTGCTCGAAGGACATGATCTTCTCGCCGTCAAGAAAAACCGCGATGTTCGCGTTTTTTACGAGTCCGCCGTCAGCCTCGGACTTTTCGATCAGGAGTGTGTGTGACTGATTGGAACCCAATGGCGTCGGGAGTGGTATTGAGGCAATCGGCTGTTCGAGTCGCCAGTCGCTCGTCCAAAATAAGATTCCTCCATCGTCGAAGTTGATCTCGACGCGCGCGTGTTCGTGCCGGTCGGCCTCGAAGCCAAAGCGCAGCCATCCAGTGCTTGAGTCAAGAACTCGGAAACGCAACTCGATACTATTGCCGTTCCAAGTGTGAACGCCACGACCACGAAGCTGGACGACCTCGCCATCGGCTGGAGACAGCAACGCGCCGTTTTGAGTCGACTCGAATCCAGGGCTGCCCTTAGGCGGCAGCCTCCAGCCACCCTCGTCCTGCTCGAACTGTGTCTGACTAAGTATCTCCATCATCCTGTCTCTCCTGTCTTCCCGGTCAGGTCGTAGGGCTGATCGTATCTGGTAGACTAGCGCGTGTCTAATGGCTATACCCGATTACAAAATCATCTACAACTGGGATGGCAACCCGCTGTCGTATACCGAGTACCCCCAATCGGTCGAGCAGCTTCTCGACAAGACTTACGCGCCCATTCGTGACACGCAGATTGGCGCTCACTTCTGGTGCATCGGCGAGCAAGAAGCGAAGTGGCCGTCGCAGGACATCCAGATGGCGGGCGATGCGGTCGGTCGGGTGTACGAGACCGTCTGGAACATGCGCAAGGCCGAAAGCGTCCGCGCCATGTTCGAGCGGGGCGACGACCCTTACGGCGACATGGTTAGGTGTGGACACGACCTCGGAGTCGACGTATGGGCGTCGGTGCGGATGAACGACAATCACTTCTGGGCGCTCAACCCTGCCGACGGCGAGGTCAAGCACCGAGGTAATCCCATGTGGTGGTGGACGAGTACGAGTCAGCCGTTGTCGGTCGATGAAATGACCCGCACCACCGCAAGCTACCTCACGCAGGAACGCAAGGACCACCCGGAGTGGACGCTTGGCGACGGCGTTGAACCGTGGGCAGCGACCTCCTGGAACATGGCGATACCAGAGGTGCGGGAGCTTCGGTTGAAGTTCATCAAGGAAGCGCTGCAACAGGCCGACTGGGACGGCGTTGAGCTAGACTGGCAGCGGCACGGCTTTCATCTTCCGACGCATGACGGGTACCGGCTCAGCTACGCCATCACGGACCTCCAACGTGCTGTCCGCCAAGTGGCCGACGAGATTGCACAGGAGCGCGGGCGACCGTTCTATGTGGCCGTCAGAGTGGCATCCACCCTCGAGTCGTGCAGGCGCATCGGCTACGACATCGAGACCTGGGCGGACGAAGGGCTCTGCGACCTGATCGTCCCCGGCGGTAACTCAAGCACCGACCCGGGCATCGACATGGAGGGATTTCGAGAAATCATCGACGGCACTGAAATCAAACTCTATCCCGGTCTGGACACCGACCTCCGGGTGGGCGCCGAGCGGCTCGTGCCTCATGATGCCTGGCGCGACGCCTGGGTACGTGGTGAAGCGCAAAAATTCTGGGACCAAGGTGCTGATGGCATCTACGTCTTCAACTGGCATGCCACCGAGCACACACGTCGTTCGCTGCTCACCACCATCGGCGCGCCAGCGACGGTCGCTGGCACCGACAAGGTCTACACTGCTGTTCACGGTGTCAACGCCGCGAAGGGCACTTTACGTTACGGGGCGGACAAACATGACCGCATCCACGCCGAGACGCCGGTGACGCTGTACCGAACCCTGACCGACGAAGGCCCAACATTCCACTTGCCCTTCTATGACGACCAATTACAAGATAGTTCGCCCACTGTCGAGTTGCAGATCGAGATTGAGCATTTTTCGCCGAATGTCGATATGTTGGATGTAAAGCTCGACGGCACTGGCCTTGGGGCACCATCGATACGCAACGTCGCAAGCGAGGACCTCGACGACCCGGCAACGGTCTCGGAAAATAGCTGGCTCGTGTGGCCGCTCGACATCGATAGGCTTTCCATCGGTGTCCACGAGGTGCAGGTGCAGCTAGTCGAGCGGGACGAACGGCTCAGCGTTCCGCTGGTGATTCGGCATGTAGAGATTCACGTTAGGTACCCTACTCAGGAGAATGGGCATGAGTGACAAAAAATATCGTGTCGGACTGATCGGCTGCGGGCGGAAAGGAACACAGCACGCGAGGGCGTGGCATCTGAATCCGAAGGCCGAGGTTGTGGCGGGGGCGGACAACGACCCGGAGAATCTTGAACTATTTCGGCAGCGTTTTGGCGTACCTGTGTACGGCGATTACCGCGAGATGCTGACGAAAGAAGACATCAACATCGCCGCGCCGATCTTGCCTGTGAGCGCCAACTACGATGTGGTCATGGGCTGCACAGAATTCGACTTGCTGGGCATTCTGGCCGAGAAGCCGATAACAGACAGTCTGGAACACGCTGACGAGATGGTCGCCGCGTGCCGGGCAAAAAACATCAAATTCGGGTGCGGTGATCTTGACCGAAACCTACCCGACTATTGGAAGGCAAAGGAGATCATCGATTCCGGCGAGATCGGAGAAGTCGTCGCCATCGACAATTATGCCGGTGCGAGCAATGAGTGGGATATTCAGGGTCTGAGCCTCGCGCGCCTGTTCGCGGGCGATGCAGAAGTGGCATGGACCATCGGCTGGACGACGGGCGATCCGCACAGCGACCATGACCAGGGTCTGGCAGGGATTGTCCGCTTCGCCAACGGTATCGAGCTGTTCCGGCACACGAAGAAGAACGCCAAGAACGGCATTGAGGTGTTCTGCACCAAGGGCTCGTTCTACACCGACTACGCTTACCTGAAGCTGTGGAAGCTGAATGACCCCGACGCGAGACCACATTGGGCGAACGGCATGGAGGAGATTAAGGGCCTCTTCAAAGATGAGTCGCAGCACGCCGACAGTGGCACTCGCGGCGTAGAAGGTTGGCGCTGGGCAGGAAATCGCAATATCGCATCGGTGCAGTCGATGATCGACGCCATCGAGAACGACAGGGAGCCCTCCGGCAGCGGCGAAAATTCACAAAAATGCCTGGAGATCGCGATCGGGTTACGAGAATCACACCGCCGAGGGATGACGCCCGTTCAACTGCCTCTCGAAGACCGCACGTTGAAAATAATCCCGCCGATGTCACGCTGGCTCAACAAGAAAGAGACGATGTCGTTGGAGAGCTATCGGGAGTCTATCGGGAACTGGAAGACTGAGGCGGAGGCTGGGAGCTAGGTACTTCGGGCTACGGTTTGGGTTTGGGTCAATGAATGTCACACACTCAGCGGGCGAGTAAGCGCCGCAGGGCAGTGCAAACTGGATTCGCGGGGAGGGTGCCCCGTTCTTATGTGACATTCTGGGACATTTTGTGACACTGTTGGTATCCGTTGAGCCGTTCAAGCTGTTCTCCCTGCGTTCTATTGCAGCACATACGTTCCAGCTCTTCAAGTCTAAGCCACGACCGGCGTTGAAACTCCCCTGCGCCCTGCTACAATGCGGCCTATACTTGCTCGAAAGACGGGGAGGGCAGCATGAGACGGGTTCTTTTTCCCATTTTGCTTGTTGGTGCAGGACTGTTGCTGGTTATTTGGGTGCTCGTCGGCACTCAGTTCTTGGGTGGCGATAGCGAGGACGCCGTCGCTGGGACTGTCCCGTCACAGGATGACGGCCCACAGTTGCTTGGTCGAGTCGACAACGCTGGTGCCGTTACCCAAGGTATCGAAGTCCACGGCGATTGGACGATCGAGGTGTTTAATCCCGACGGCACGCTGGCTGACCAGCGGGTGTTCACCAACGAATTGGAGGAGAACGGGGCCAAACTCCTGAGCGGCATTCTCGCTGGCAACATCACGTTTTCAAGATGGTACTTGTGGGTAGGAAGCGCGGCCGGTGAACATCCATGTACGAGTGATTTTGATGGCAGCCCGATCCAGTGCCAGGTACGCCAAACCGATGCTCCTCAGTCCTCGATTACCAACAACTTCTACACGCTCACGGTCGAGGGGCCGGTTGATCTCTCCGAACCCGGCACAGTGACGATGATCGGGTAGTTCACGGCGCAAAGGAATGGCGAAGTCGGACGTGTACTCTCCTATCAAGATGTATCCGCAGCGGACGGGACTTTCTCCTCATCCATCACCTCTACGAACATTCCGACGGTTCCAGTGGACGTCGGCCAGCGTGTTCTCGTTACGTTTGAGATCAGCTTCTCTGAAGCCTCCAATGCCCTGGCCGGCCTGTTTGCGGGGAACTACACTCTAAAAGGCTGGGAGTTACTTGTTTCCGGCGGAGACGTGTGTATCGACGACGATCAAAGTAGAGGAGACTGTATCGTGGCTGAAGACCACCTACTCGAGGACAAGACGCCGGAGGTACCTCACGCCGACCGGTTCGGCGGATTGCAAGTCACCGGCCCCGAAAAGGTCATCCAACCAACGATTACGACCCTGGGCTTTGACGGTGAAATGAGAGCCGAAGCAGATGGGGCAATAACTGGAGTCACCCCCATATTGAAGGTATTGGCCCCCGACGGCTCCACGATAGCCGAGCAAACTGCGTCGAGTACGTTCGATCCCGTGCCGGTCGTTGCAGGCCAAGATGTCGAGTTGGACATCGAGCTTCTCTTCGAATAGAAGGGATAGTATTGATCTTTTCAGTGGTCAGGCAACAAGTATGGTAGGCGTCCGTGTGAGGCGGATCAGCCTTTTCGTCATCGCAATTCTCGTGGTGACGGTATCCATGCGCCCGCTCGAATCGGACTCGGCGACATCGGTCCCGCCGCCGGTCTTGATTCAGCAAACGATCACCATGACTGTCAATGATGGCCAGGGTACGTTCCCGCCGGTCCCCATCGGGGCGACCCAGCAGCTTCAAGTATCCGACGCGGCTGGAATCTTTCCGCCCGTAACGCAGTCCGCTAGCGAATCGCTCCAGATCGCTGACTCCGCAGGGGTCTTCCCGCCCGTTGGGGTCTCGCAGTCAGCGAGTTTGCAAGTCTCCGATACGGCAGGTGTGTTCCCGCCGCAGCCCCTTAGCTCGTCGGCCTCGATAACCGTGACGGACACCGCATCGGTCGTCGTCCTGGTAACACTTACGATCGCAGGTACGGGCGATGGCAGCGGCAAGGCGACCAGCTTGGGCATTGACTGCCGCATCGACGGCGAGACGACATCGGTCGAGTGCTCCCAGACGGTGGCCCAGGGTACGGTCTTCATCCTCAATGCCGCAGCCGATGCCGGCAGTGCGTTCGGCGGCTGGACGGGTTGCGGCTCCACAGCGGGTCCGACTTGCATCATTGTCGTAAACGAGGACACGACCGTAACGGCAGATTTCGACGATCTGGTGATCGTCAAGCCGGTCGTCGCCTCACCGCCCCGCGTCGAGGCGCCGTTCCGGATCGATATCGTTGCCGACGATGTGACCGATTTGGCCGGAGCGGACCTGTCGCTCGGCTACGATCCTGCGGTGCTCGAATTTATCGGCGCAAGGCTGGGCCCAGCTTTCGATGACTGCTCCAACCAGAGCTTACATACAGGAAGCGCTGTAAATCTTGCGATGGTCTGCAGCGATGGTCGATCGGGGACGAATCTTCCGCTGTGGATTGTGACGTTTGTCCCAAAACCCGGCACGACCTCGAATCTGACAACGTTGACCGTCGCCGATGTAGTGTTGGGCCACGACGGCGACTCGCCTGGGCACATCCCATCGCTTGGCGAAAGCACCGTCGTAGAGATCGTCCTCGGTGTGTGCGGCGACGTCAACAGCAGCGGGGTTGTCGACATCGTAGACTTGATCTTATCGATGAGAATGATCGTCGGACTGATTGATCCGACCTTGACTCAAGTCATTCTCGGCGACCTAAACGAAAACGGGAAGGTCGACGCCATCGACGTGATCATCGGCCTCCAGTACCTGGTCGGAATCATTCCCACACTCGATAGCTGTGGCCCTCCGCCGGATCCCGGCGTCATTCTGGCCGACTGACCCGCCCGTTTTCGCTCGTCTACACGAAACTAGCCGTTCCAGTAACTATCGAAGTCGGACTCGGCCCAGACGGTTACCTCCGCTTCGCCTTCGAACATCGCCATGATGTGCGACGGCGGGGTGACCTCGTGGCCCATGAACGCCTGCAGCGACTCGGCGTCCGGCCAGGTATCGACCGCCAGGAACTCCGATGGGTTCTCCGGGTTCAGATAGGTCTGGTGGCCGATGGAGCCAAGTTCCATGCCAACGGGGGACAACTTCGCCACGATCTCGTTGTGTACCTGCTTCGCCTTCTCCGGGTCCTTTTCCTTCATGATTCCTCGAACTGTCGTTATGACTCGCATGCCGTCCTCCTAAAAATGTGTTGTATATATGTAGACGGGCGCAGTGGTGAAAACTGTGCGGTGAACCATTGAAAATGTGTGGGGCGAGCGGTTCTTGACAGGCGGGAGCGCCCTGTGGACGGTGTCCACGTCAATTTCTGTGTGACGTAATGGGGAACCGTCATGATCTGGGTGTTCTTGCATATCACCGGGATTGTTACTGCAGTCGTCATAGGTATTGGGGCGCAGATATTCACAGAGCGGGCTGCCAAGACGGGTGACGTTCGCACGATACGAACCATCTTCCAGATGGCCAAACCAATGGGAATGGCCGTCCCGATAATGTTTGTGATCGGCGGTGTGTTTGGAGTGGTCGCCTTTCTTGACAGAGGCATAGACTGGAATTCGCCGTGGCTGGTGCAGTCCTATGTGCTGTTCGCCATTGCTTTCATCCTCGGCGGTGCTATCGATGGACGATGGCAGGGGAAAGTGCTCGCTGCTGCCGAAGAAGCGCCTGACGGCCCCGTGTCGGAGGAGTTCCGGAAACTGCTCGACGATAGGGTCTACATGATCTCGACGTGGGTCGGGCGGATTCTCCTCATCGCCATCCTATATGTAATGACCATGAAGCCGTTCAGCTAGGCGGGTCCTCCTGTCCCCAAACAGGAGAGGTACAGAGAGACGGACTGGCGGGCGTCACGCACCTCAACTGTCGCGCAGCGAGGCCCCCACATCTTTAATCCTTCCCATGCAGGGGAAGAGACGATACTGCTCCTACTTCTTCGCAGTCTCGCCTGCCGTAGTCGATCCCTTATCTCCAGCGTGACGCATGATCGTTCGAAGGTCGTTCGGCAGCCCCTGCGAGATGGAGCGCTATCTTGGCCTTCTCTTCTCGCTGCACGCGATACACCGTCCCCGGTGCAAATCCTAGTGCTATAACCTCTCTACTGGACGACCCGTCTTTGATGTGGCTTCGTACCTGTTCCATGATGCCTGTCTCGCTCACGTCTACCTTCGTACAGCACAAGCGTTCCTGTCTGTACTGTTACATAGCTGAATATGGGTATCAAAGCTGTAATCTACCTATGGAGTACACATGGTGCAGGTGTACTCTATCCCTCAATACAGCGAACATCGAGTGGTACATCGGACCGGAACATCGAAGCAGTCGAGCAAATTGCCGAACATCCGAATGTCGTGTTAAGGCCGAATCGAGTTGCATAACGGACCCGAGAGCGTCGGGGTTACGTTTGTCGGGAAGTGTTAAGGCGTGGGTGCTTGCGGACAAGGCGAGATTCAACATTCTTTACGAATCTGTAAAGGCGATTGATGTCTGAACGGTCCTTACCCTGGCGCCGGCGCCGGCTCTGGTACCGTTGTCAACTCTAATTTAGTGGGTGGCATCTTCTGTAATATCGACGCGGCCGAAATCGCCGGCGATTGTAGCGAGACCCTGGATGAGGGCAGTCGGATCATTCTTCGCGCTATGCCCGACCTTGGGTCGATATTTGGTGGATCGGCCGGGTGCGACATCATTGTCGCCAGACTATGCGTCCTGACTTTGGACACGGACGAGACAGTTTCAGCTACGTTCGATGATATCGAAGCCAGTGAAAACATGGCCGCTGTGTTGGTCAAGGACATTCGACCTGGGAACCTAGGTATCCAGATGAAAGAGCTCACGGCGGTCGGCGATCTCCTGTTTTTCATTACCGACGACCAACAGCCAGATCCCAACGACTTTGGTGAAGAGCTCTGGCGCAGCGACGGCACTGAGGCAGGCACTTTCATGGCTAAAGATATCCGGGTCGGCCCGGTAGACTCTGGCATCAAGAACTTGATCGCCGTGGGCAATACGCTGTTCCTTTCCGCTGTTGACGGAAATGTAGCTGAAGGTGGTCATTTGCAGGAGTTGTGGAAGAGCGACGGGACAGAAGCTGGTACGGTCTTGGTCAAGGACATCAATCCTACCGGCTTTGGTAACCCCAACCACATGATCGAACTGAACGGGATTCTTTATTTCCAAGCAAATGACGGTACCAATGGGAGCGAGCTTTGGCGCAGCGACGGCACAGAGGGTGGTACGACGATAGTCGTGAACCTTGCCTCTGGGTCCAACAACGCTGCTCCAACCGACATGGTGATTGTCGGTGAGACTCTTTTTTTCTCGGCTACCAATATTACTAACGGTAGAGAATTGTGGAAGACTGACGGTACTGCGGTCGGCACGGTGATGGTCAAGGATATTAATCCCGGGGGGCCTCCAGTCCGAAAGAGATGACGAACGTAAACGGCAGGCTATTCTTCTCGGCGCTTGACGGCACCAATGGCCGGGAACTATGGACGAGCGACGGCACTGACGCCGGAACAGTGATGGTTAAAGATATCAGAGCGGGCTCCTCCGGCCCGAGTCCTCTTCAGGACTTCACAGCGGTTGGCAATTTGACCTGCCCCCATTGGTTGTACCACTCGTTATGTTAGTCCGGCAAGTATCGGCATATGTACAGATGGCACGAGCGCCTCTGGTGCCGGTGGCATGTATCCCAGCGAGCTGTGCGGTCTGATTCGAT
>Ga0209501_10000529_pt1 | contig 46556 bp, 42 predicted proteins | sample ArcticOcean_MG_C_4_FD_187434 | JGI IMG/M metagenome (GOLD analysis project Ga0209501, IMG submission 187434) | Marine microbial communities from western Arctic Ocean - ArcticOcean_MG_CB4_134 (SPAdes) (version 2) | ecosystem: Environmental > Aquatic > Marine > Oceanic | place: Arctic Ocean...
AACTATAAAACCAATAATTACCTCAGAGGAAGCGGTTAGTGAAATTAAAGATGGATCCTCTATTATGATTGGAGGATTTGGTGGCCCTGCAGATATGCCGACCAATCTTATACTTGCTCTTAGCAATACAAATGCGTCTAATCTAACAATTATTAGTAACACAGGTGGGTTACCTGGGTTTGGGTTATCCCAAAATGAAGCACCTCCTATAAATCACGATATTTTAATTAAGAACAGGCAAGTTAGTAAAATTATTTCATCTTTTCCTGTATCGCCATCGCCCTCAATAAAAAACACATTAGAAGAAATATATAATGAAGAAAATATCAAAATCGAACTTATACCTCAAGGAACATTAGCAGAAAGAATTAGATCTGGTGGTGCAGGTATTAGAGCTTTTTATACGCCAACAGGTGCCAATAGTTTCCCAAGTGAGAATAAAGAAGTTCGCCTTTTTGATAATAATAACTATCTATTAGAGGAGTGGTTAAAAGCAGACTTCTCATTTATTAGAGCTCAAATATCTGATACATTAGGGAACTTAATACATAAGGGTACCTCAAAAAATTTTAACCCAATAATGGCTGCTGCAAGTAGGGTTACTATTGTTGAGTCAGACGAAATAGTTCCTCCATACGAGTTAGAATCAGAGCTTATTACCACTCCAGGTATATATGTTGATAAATTAATACACAGGAAATAAAGAATATGAAGGAAAAGCTAAGCAGGGAAACAATTGCTATGAGAATTTCAAAGGAAATTCCAAATAATTCTTATGTAAATTTAGGTATAGGAATACCAACACTTGTTTCACAATTTACCAATTTTGATCAAAATATTATCTATCATAGTGAAAATGGGGTTTTGAATTATGGGGGGTTGGCTAATATAGATGAAGAAAATCCAAATTTAATAAATGCCGGTGGGCAGTTTCTAAAATCTACAATTGGAATGTCATTTTTCAACTCTGCTGATGCATTTGCTATGATAAGAGGTGGCCATATAGACATCTCAGTTTTAGGAGCTCTCCAAGTCTCTGAAAGAGGAGATTTAGCCAACTGGATGATACCTGAAAGAGGTGTTGGAAATATCGGAGGAGCTATGGATCTAGCTACAGGTGCCAAAAAGTTAATAGTAGCTATGGAACACACCGACAAAAATAATAATCCTAAAATAGTAACAAAATGTTCATATCCATTAACTGTCTCCGAATGTGTAAACTTGATAGTTACAGATTTATGTGTGATAAGTGTAAAAAGCCAAGGATTATTTGTTAGGGAAATTGCTCCAGGATGGGGTCAAGAAGAAATTCAAAATTTAACTGAAGCAAAATTATTTTTTGACAATAACATAACCGAAATATCTCTATAAGAGAAAGTAAAGACTAAAAACTTACTATTTTACACTTGCTAATACTAACAAAAAGAGTAATACTTTGTAATAATTTAAAATCTGAGAAAATTAATTAGGGAGGTTATCTTGTCTAATGAAAATGCAATAAAAACAGGTGAATATTTATTATCAAGACTTACTTCTTGGTTTGGAAATAGACCCGATTATTTCAGTTCTTTTATGGACCGTAATGTTGGTGCATATGGGTGGTTACCTGCTGAAGCATATTATGCTTTGTCAGGACCTGTATCATCTTTAAGTGTAGATATAACAGCTGTAAGAGGTAATTCGCAAGGTGAAGGTGGATTCAGCCCAGATATAGAAATTAATATAGACAATGAAGCTCATCAAGTAGCTGTTGTTCCAGCTTTAGTTACTCCAGATAAAAACCTTACAACTTTAGTAGGCGAAGGTCTTGGAGGAGCTTTAGAATGGGCAAGTGGAATCATGAAAGACAGAGCAATTGTATACTTATTAGCTTTCCCCTCAGGAATTGAAACTGAAGACTGGGCAAGCGCTCTATCAAAATCTGAAGAAAAGTATCAATTAAAAGCTTTAGATTCTATGCAGTTTGTAATTCCTCGGCCACCAAGAGAAATGTCTAGAGGTGCTGCAACTGTTCTTATACATTCATCTCGATTGTAAAAATAATCAAAACCAATTTAACGGAGCAACACTTTAGGGTTGCTTCGTTAGTTTAATTCAAAAAATGATCCTGCTTCTGTCTTTGTTACCTCAATCCTAACAGGAAAAGCTTCTTTTATTTCTTCAATATGAGTTATTACAACAACTCTTTCAAAATCAGATGAAATTTGGTTAATTACTTGAATGATTCTTTCCCTACCAACAGTATCTTGCGTTCCAAATCCTTCATCAATAAATATTGTTGGAAGCGGACAACCTGCTCTTCTAGCCAAAAGTTTAGACAATGCAATCCTTAGAGCTAAGTTGATTCGGAAAGACTCACCTCCGCTAAATGTCTCGTAACTTCTCATGCCTTGATTATCAGAAACATTAATTTCTAAAGTTTCTGCTGTATCACCTTTCTGAGTTTGACGTTGAGTTTCCAAATTGACAAACATTACACCATTTGTCATTTTTTCTAATAAATCATTTGTGTCTTTTTCTATCTCAGGAATTGCAGCTTCTATTAACAATGCTTGTACACCTGTTCGACCTAAATAAATTGAAAGTTCTTCATGTCGACTGATTTCATTGTTTATTTCAAGTAATTTTGCCTTATGTTTTTCTAATTCACTCTTTTGGTTAGAATATATTTCAAATTGCCTTTCAATAAAAATCTTCCGTGCATTTTTATCCATTTTTTCATTCAACAAATCATCAAAATCTTTTTGTATTTTTTCTAACTCTGATTTAATTTGAGGCCCTCTAATTTTCTTTTCTGCTAGGTCCTTTAGTTCGAATTCGATTGAATTCAGGTTCGAATCACGAGATTCAATCAGTTTTTCAATCTCGTTTATATTATTTTGCGTGCTAAATCTTTCTCTTTCGGCTGTGTTTAATTGCTTATATAGATCTTCGTAAGGTAACAGCTCTTGTAACGAATCTTCCAACAATTTAGCTTCTTCTGGATCAAATGCAAGTTCTTTAATATTATTTTCAATTTCAGCAAGTTGAATATGAGAACTTTCAAGAGTTGTTTTTTCCTGGGTATTTGCAGCTATTTGGCTTCTAATTTTAATGAATTCATTGTTTGTATTGTTATCAGTTTTAGTTATAAGATCTAAAATAATGTTTTTTTTCAACTCTAGGTTGAGTATAATCTCATTATTACTAAGAAAAGCATCCTTGAGAGCACGGCCATTATTTTCAAATTCTTGTTTTACATGTAATCGACGATCCTCTTTTAATTCGGTACCGCATAGAGGGCAATTGTGGTCACTATCATCTAACAATAATATTTTTTCTTTCAAATCATTCATTTGAATTTTTAAATTAGTATTATTAGTGGTTTTGTCTTGTATTTGTAATTGTAAGGAATTTGATTCCTTTTTTTTATTGTTTAAATCGTCTAACAATTCTTGGGTTGAAATTAAATCGTGCTCTAATTGAGAAATTTGTAATATTAAATCATTTAATCTACCTAATCCATGAATAAGAACTTTTTTTCTCTCAATTAGACTTGTGTATGGGGCTATAAGTTTATTATTGTTTTGTAATTTATTTTTGATACGACCAATCTCTATAGCATTCCATTCAATATTTGATCTATCCTCCAAAATACTGTTGATAGTAGATAAATTATTGTTCATATTAAGTAACTGGTTATTCATATAATTTAAATCATCTATTATTGACTTTTTATCTATCAATAATTTAAATGTTTTAATTTCAACTTCTTCAATAACCAAAAATTCTTGTTTTCGCTTATTTAAATCAGGTTGTATTTGATCTATATTATTATCAAGTTGAACCAAATCAGATATTAGTCTACTCAACTCTAATTCCTCTTCTGAATAATGTGAAAGCTGATCTTGTATCGCATTAGTTTTAATTCCCAACTCACTTTTGCTAAATTTTAATTCTCGTACTTTTTCTCGAGATAAATCATGTAACTTATCATAATAATCTAATTGTAATATTTCTCCCAAAGTACGCTGGCGAAGAGCTGGAGTTGAATTGGTAAATTCGTCCGAACGTCCTTGCAATAAAAAAGCACTATTTATAAATGTACGATAATCCATACCAACTAATTTAAGTATTGAATTTTGTGTCTCACGGATAGTATTACCTGTCAAAACTTGGAAATCTAATTCTGTGATTATTTCGGTAGATTCAGCTACATATAACTCTAAGGAGCTTGCTCCAGATCTAGATCCCTTTTTTTTTGAAAATCTTCTGATAACTTTATATAAATTTCTACCTTGTCTTTTATGAAAATATCCATCAGAAAAGAATTCCAGCTCAACTCTCATATCATTTTCACCATGCTTAACTAATTCTTCTTGAGGTCGATGCACTTCATCTCCCCAGATAGCCCAACATATTGCATCTAATAAAGATGATTTGCCATGTCCATTTTGCCCTGAAAGACATACAATATGTACACCATTCAGATCTAGCGGATACGGTGAAACTCCGTATGATTTAAAATTTTCAATTGTAAGTTTATTTGGTACCATATTATTGTATTTTACCATTAAAGGTTAAAATGTATCGAATATTACTCAGGATATTACTTAAGAGTATAACAAAACAATAAAATAATATTATAAGGTTAGATAATTATTATGTTCGCAAATTTAAGCTCTAAACTGACAGAAATTACCAGAAAACTTATTAATCAACACCGACTAAGTGAGAATGAAATTAATGTATTTTTGCGCCAAATAAGAATAGCTTTATTAGAAGCAGATGTTAATTTCAAAGTTGTTAAGTCTTTGGTAGAAGCAATTAGAATCGAAACTATAAATACTGATTTTTTAAAAAGCCTAAATCCTGGATACTTACTTGTTGATTCCTTGAAATCTCAATTAACTAAAATACTGACTAATAAGAATTCCGATCTTGATAAGATGTCTAGAAAATCCGGAAAAATTTTGGTTGTCGGGATTCAGGGATCAGGTAAAACTACTACAACTGCAAAATTATCGTTTTACTTAAATAAATCTAATGAAAAAACTCTTATCGTTGCTAACGACCTAGTAAGACCAGCTGCAATACAACAACTCATTAAACTTGCAGATGATAATGAGCTTGATATTTATTATGACAATAAGGTAAATAACTCAATAACAATTGCTGAAGATTCATTGAAATACTCTGAAGTCCATAAATATTTATGGACTATAATTGATACCGCAGGCCGATCACAATTAGACAATAATATGATGAATGAATTAAAAATAATTAAAGATATGGTAAATCCTGATGAATGTTTACTTGTTGTAGACTCAATGATCGGACAAACCTCCGTAGAAATAGCTAATTCATTTAATCAGCAACTTGGTTTAACAGGATTGATTATTACAAAATTAGATGGAGACTCAAAAGGTGGAAGTTCTCTATCAATTGTAGAAGAAACTGGTCTACCCATTAAATTTATAGGGACTGGTGAAAAGATAGATCAATTTGAAAAATTTTATCCTGATAGAATAATATCAAGAATTTTAGGAATGGGTGATCTTGCTACACTTGCTGAAAAAGCAAATGAGCAAATAGATTATAAAAAGGCTGGAGACTTAACCAAAAAGATTACTTCGAATTCTTTTGATTTTAACGATTTGCTAGACCAGATGGAATCTATTAAGAAAATGGGGTCTCTTGAAAATATAATGAACATGATTCCTGGAATCAATTTAAACAAAATTGGATCTAATCTTTCTGAAAATGAGCAAAAGATTAATAAAATGAGATATATGATTGATTCAATGACTCCCACAGAGCGGAAAAATCCCAATATTTTAAATATAAGTCGTAGAAAAAGATTAGCTATTGGTACAGGATTGTCTCATATTGAGATCAATCAATTAATAAATCAGTTTAATCAAACCAAGAAAATGATGAGAAGCTTATATGGCAAAAACAATCGTAATATAAATAAATTAATGAATTCAAAAAACTTATTACCCTAAAGATATAAAGAAAATTTATTTCTTAATTGTGCCTATCTTCATGAAATAGTTTATGGATATATGGATGTTTAGCGACAATTGCCACAATTAAAGAAAATCCGACTGTCCCTATAAAAAGAATATATATATTAACTGTAGTCATCCTGCCAAGTATTATTAAAGCTGCATCCTCAAAAAAATGAAGTATAGAGACAATAATAGTAAAAGGAATTACTCCACGTAAATTCATTTCTTTTCCTATTCCAAATAGTCTCGCAGTGGTTTAGATCTAGCTGGATGCCGAAGCTTTCTCAAGGCTTTAGCTTCGATTTGACGTATTCTTTCTCTCGTAACACCAAATTCCTTACCAACTTCTTCCAAAGTTCTACCTCTACCATCACCTAAACCAAATCTAAGTTCAAGTACACGCTTTTCCCTATCGGTTAAACTATCCAATATTTGAACAATTTGTTCTTGAAGTAATGTTTCAGTTGCAGCATCCGCAGGAGCTTTAGCTGAGCGGTCTTCAATAAAATCACCTAAATGTGAATCTTCTTCTTCACCAATAGGTGTTTCTAATGACACAGGTTCTTGGGAAATTTTCATAATTTCTCTGACTTTTTCAGGACTTACTTCCATATCCCACGCAATTTCTTCAGTTGAAGGTTCTCTTCCATACTCCTGAACAAGTTTTCTACTAGTTCGAAGTAATTTATTTATTGTTTCAACCATATGGACAGGAATCCTAATTGTTCTAGCTTGATCTGCAATTGCTCTAGTGATTGCTTGGCGTATCCACCATGTTGCATAAGTTGAAAATTTATAACCTTTACGATAATCAAATTTCTCTACTGCACGTATCAACCCAATATTACCTTCTTGGATTAAATCCAATAAAGACATACCTCTACCTATATATTTTTTGGCTACAGATACCACTAGACGCAGATTCGCTTCTGCCAAATGTTGTTGAGCAGCATCTGAAGCTGCAGTCATTTCATCTATAGATTGTTGTAGAAGGGTATCATATGGGAATAAACTATCCACTAAAGGGCCTTCTTGAACAATTGCACTTAATTGTTCCAAACTAGAATTCATATCTAATACATATTCTATTTGTTTTGGTAACAATCTAGTATTAATAGAAAGAGAAATAATTCCACGTTTAAGATCAGCTACTCCCATCTTGTATTTTTTTTCCCAAACCAATAGTTGTTCTTCATCAAAGCTATGGTTCAAAAAGAATTGTAATTTTTCATCATGGAGGAATTCATCAAGAGTATAATGGCCTTCTTTCCCCATAATCTTCTCAACAATATTAGCAATATCTGTTAACTGACTCAAAGTTTTCAGCATATTTACGAAAGTGTCTGAGGCTGGCATATCTCGACCAAACTCAGACTGATAAGTTTTATGAATTTCTTCAACATATTTACCATTTTCCATAGTTTGTGCTAAGGCACGTTCGTCTTTAGCTTTTAATAAAGCAACGCGACCTATCTCTCTCAAATACATCCTAACGGGATCATCTATCATATCGTTAGGTTCTATTATTCTTTCTGATTCTTTGTCATCCTCTGGTTGTTCAACCTCTTTTTCTGGAACAACATCAGATAAATCTAGTTTTTCTAGATCAATTTCCTCTGGTAATTTTTCTAATGCTACCAATTGTGCATCATTTGGAGCATCCATAGTATTTATGTCTGGGGAATCTACAGAATCAATATCATCAGAATCCTCAAATTTTTCAGGAGCATCTTCTACTGCTAAAGAGGTGCTATCTGTTTTCCCAGTACTATCTGTTTTTTTCTTCCTAGGCATAATTATAATCCTTTAATTAATTATCATTATATTTTTCAGTCGATTTATTAAAAACTTTTGAAAGCATATCATTTACTATAATAGCTTTTTCCTGCAAATGACTCAAATCAGTAGAGCTACTTTCTTGTGAATCACTTTTGTCTAACCACAAACTTGCTTCTTCTTTTTTTAACTTTCTTAAGTAACGTTCTTGTAATTTTAATACGCACTGATTAATCGCTTTTTGCCTGTTACTCGAAGGCATATCTGGTAAATTCATTGAACCTAATTCATCAATACGAAAATGAATGTTATCAGAAAATTGTGATTTGTTTTCAACAATCATTTCTTGAGAACCACCGAATTTTATTAAAGCATTAAAAACTTGCCTATTCTCCCAAACACTAAACCAAGATTCCTCTATATTTTCAGCTAGAAAGAATAAGTTAGGCCATTTGATAAGCATTGATATTAAATGATCTTCAAGCAAATTTGAATTGTCTGTTGATACTATTGTACCATAATTAGAGTCTCTATTAAAACTTCGTGCATTTTTTGAATCTAATCTTTTATTTGCAGATATAATTGCACTTTTCAGAACACTTATTTCTACAGATAGTGTTTTTGCAAGATTATTATAATAATGTTCTCGATCATAATCGTTATCAGTACTTAAGATCAATGAAGACAAATTTTCAGTAGCTAATTGTCTACCTTCATTAGATGATATATCCCATCGAGACGCTGCATTTTCTATAAGATAATCAATGAGCGGTTTGGAATTTTCAACATGATTTTCCCAAATTTTTGAGTCATTCCTTATAATTTCATCAGGGTCTTTACCAGAACTGAATTCTGCAATTCTTAAATCTACCTTTTGTTGTGTTTTATATATGGAAATATTCTTTTTTCTACCAACAAAAACTCTTTCAAAAGCTTTCCAACTGTTTTCTATACTTCTAAAAGTGGCTGAAGCTCCAGCAACATCAGAATCTAAAGCCAAAATACATTGTTTGGAAATTATTGAAATATATCGAACTTGTGCTTCGGTTAAAGCTGTACCCATACATGCTACAACGTTATTATACCCATACTGATGCGCAGTTATAACATCCATATACCCTTCCACCAATACTGCTTTCCCTGTTTGGGTTATATTATCCTTTGCAAGGTTTATTCCATACAAAGTACTTGATTTATCAAAAATTTTTGTTTTAGAAGAATTAATATATTTTGGACCACTATCAATCAATGTGCGAGCACCAAAACCAAGAATTTTATCTTTTGCATCTTTAATTGGAAAAACAATCCTATTAGCAAACATGTCTTTGGGAATACGGTCTTCCCGCAAAAAAACAAGTCCTGATTGAGCAATTTGTTCAGATTTATAACCTAAATTTTCTAAATGTCTTGGAAGTTGTCGATTGTCTTTCGGGCTAAGTCCTAGTCCGAATTTGAGTAATGTTTCTTGGTTTATTCCTCGAGTATTAATAATATAATTTCTAGCAGATAATCCATTTGCAGATAGTAAATAGCTATGGAAAAAATCATACGCAGATTGATTTATATTATATAAATCAATATTTTCTTCTTCGTTACTATTATATCGAGGAACGGTTATTCCTACTGATTCAGCTAATAATTTAAGGGCAGATTGAAAATCGATTTTCTCAATTTTCATTGTAAAGCTTATAGCGTCCCCCCCTTCCACACATGCACCAAAACAACGCCAAGTTTGAGTTTCTGGAAAAATAACAAAAGAAGGTGTTCTTTCTTCATGAAATGGACAATTTGCCTTATAAGTCCGACCGGCTGATTTCAAATCAGGCAAATATCTCGAAACAACTTCGATTATATCCAAAGAATCTTTTAAAGTTTTCGAAAACATTCTCTTATTTTAACGAATATTTCATATAAATCTAATATAAATTTAAACGAAAAAATCCCAATTTTAATTGTTTATCAAATACTCTTTACAAATTACTCTTTATAATGTGCTAATACTAGAATAAATGAGGTTTACAATGCTATAATGTTTGGCAGTTCACAAACGAAGGATAGATCATGCCGAAAAAAACCGATAGCGTAACAAAATGGGTGTACGCTTTTGATGAAAAAACAGAAAATACGACTTATTTACTTGGTGGCAAGGGTGCTGGATTAGCAGAAATGACGCACATAGGGTTACCAGTACCTCCAGGATTTACTGTAATCACTAAAGCTTGTAAAGAATTTACTGACAACAACAATAAATTACCATTAGATATCTGGCAAGAAATACTCCACAACATTAAAAATTTAGAAAATCAAACCAATAAAATATATGGAGATCCCGCAAACCCATTATTAGTTTCAGTACGATCAGGCTCAGTGGTTTCAATGCCTGGGATGATGGATACTATTTTGAATTTAGGTCTAAACGACCAAACAGTATCAGGTTTGTCAAAAACTTCCGGTGGTGAGAAATTTGCTTATGATTCATATAGAAGGTTTATTCAAATGTACAGTAAGGTTGTTCTTGAAATTTCATCAGACAAATTTGAATTAATTTTAGACAAAATGAAATCAACAAATAACTACACCAGTGACTCAGAATTAGAATTAGCTGATATTAAATCTATTGTACAAAATTTTAAAAATCTAGTATCAATCGAGACAGGTTCGGAATTTCCTCAGGATCCCTATACACAACTCAGGCTAGCTGTTCAAGCAGTATTTTTGAGCTGGTTTAGCGATAGAGCTAATGAATATAGAAAAATTAATGAAATAAGTGATAGATTTGGAACTGCTGTAAACATAGTTGCGATGGTATTTGGAAACAAAGACGAGAATAGTGGTACCGGGGTAGCCTTTACCAGGAATCCTTCAGACGGTACTAAAGAATTATTTGGCGAATATTTAAATATTGCTCAGGGTGAAGACGTTGTAGCAGGAATTCGCACACCTAAACCCATAAGTAGTCTTAAAAAGAGTCATGGCGAACTATATGAAGAATTAATTAAAATAAGTCAAATCCTTGAAAACCATTATAAAGATGCACAAGACATGGAATTTACTGTCGAAAGTAGTAAATTGTATATGCTTCAAACACGCTCAGCCAAGAGATCAGCACTTGCTTCCGTTAAAATATCTGTAGATATGGCTTCTGAAGGACTTATTACTAAAGAAGAATCACTAAATCTCATTGATGCTTCAAGAATTAATGAACTGATGCTTCCTAAATTCTCCGATACTAACGAAGAAGTTAGTATAAAAAAAAGTGCCTACGTAGGTTCAGGTTTAAATGCCTCGCCAGGTGCAGCAGTCGGAAAAATTGTTTTTGATCCATCTGAAGCAGTCGAATTAAAAAACCTTGGGGAGCAAGTTATACTTGTTAGAGAAGAAACTAGCCCTGATGATATTCATGGCATGTATGCTGCCGCAGGAGTATTAACCGCAAAAGGAGGCGCAACAAGCCATGCAGCAGTAGTAGCTAGAGGGATGGGTAAGCCATGCATTACTGGTTGTGATAGTCTTCATATTGATCAACAAAATAAGAAATGTGAAATTGGTAATAAAGCATTTAATTTATACGATATGATAAGTATAGATGGTTCAACGGGAGAAATATTTATTGGAGTGATGAAAACTATTACACCCTCTCCCAACGATACTAAAGAACTATCTACTATATTAAAATGGGCGGATTCAACACGAAAGTTAGGTATATGGGCAAATGCAGATACACCAGAAGATGCTGCTAAAGCAATTGATTTAGGTGCTGAAGGAATTGGTCTTTGTAGAACAGAACATATGTTTTTTGGAGAAGAGAGGCTTCCTTGGGTACAACAATTAATTTTCTCTACATCATCAAGAAAAAGTAATGATAATGTAAACAAAACAAAGTACCATGAATCAATTTCAAAAATGCTAGAATTTCAAATCCAAGACTTTTACGAAATATTAAAAGTAATGGATAACAAACCTGTTGTAATAAGATTAATCGACCCTCCATTACATGAATTTCTACCCTCATACGAAAAATTAATAGATCAAATTTATGAAGAGAAAATTAGTAATAATCACAGTGAACTCTTGGATGAATTAGAAGATATTTTAGCTATAGTTAAAGATATTAAAGAATCCAACCCTATGCTTGGTTTAAGGGGTTGTCGTTTAGGTATTTTGTATCCTGATATAGTCGCTATGCAAACCAAAGCTATATTAACTGCAGCAAGCAGATTAATAAAAGAAGGTAATAACCCTATTCCGGAAATTATGGTTCCACTTGTAGGAGATTATCGTGAATTAGTTGTTTTAAAAGAATTATTAATTGAAGAAGCAACAAAAGTTGAAAATGAATTCAACTTAAAATTAATGTATAAAATTGGCACCATGATAGAACTCCCTCGAGCAGCAATTACTGCAGACGACATAGCAAAGCATGCAGACTTTTTTAGTTTCGGAACAAATGATTTAACCCAAACCACTTATGGGTTTAGTAGAGATGATGCTGAATCAAAATTCTTAAATGAATATCAAGCAAAAGGAATTCTTTCTTCAAATCCTTTTAAAACCCTAGATGAACGAGGGGTAGGTCAATTAATGAAAATTGCAATTGAAAAAGGTAAACTTGCAAATTCAGAACTTGAGATTGGAATTTGTGGGGAACATGGTGGTGACCCAAAAAGTATTTCTATATGTCACAAATTAGGACTTGACTATGTAAGTGCATCGCCTTATAGAATTCCAATAGCTCGATTAGCTGCAGCACAAGCAACTATTAATTCAAAAGACTAGTTTTAAAGGGATGTTTATGGATAAAAAACATATCCTCTATTTTTCTGCTATTGGTGTCCCTATTGGATTATTAGAGGTTTGGGAAATCAATCTAATAATTACAAATCTATTATGGATCTTATTAACTCTTGTTACTGCCTACTACTTAATCACACGGCAAAGGACTAGTAAATTTACAGAGGGTTTTGTTATAGGTTTTTTGTCGCGAGGCATTGCAACTATGACTCACCCAGCATATGTATATATTATAAAATCAACCAATATATTTAATAATTATACTGATATTGTGTTGATACAAAGTACCATATGTGGATTATTAGTAGGGATAATATCATTTGCACTATATCGCCTTAATTATTTTCAATTCTCTGATAGACGGTAGCATCATAATAAATTATGTCCTAATAATAAATAAGGAAATTATATTTTTTTAATGTGCAAATTGATTCTTCTAGCCACATTGTCGCTTAATTTCTACGGTATATAGCAACAATTAAATGCATTTATTTATCTCGTGTTATATAATCACGATCGAAAGTTAAATTTTTAAATTATTGAATCTAAACACTTGACAGTTATATATCAGTTAGATATAGGATATCTTTTGTGTAAAAAAATGGAGTTTATTTTTTATGAGTTCTGAAATCATGGTTCAGGCAAATAACATTACAAAGTATTATGGAGAATATCCTGCAATTAGCAATGTCTCTTTTACCGCAAATAAAGGAGAAATTATAGGATTTTTAGGACCAAATGGTTCAGGCAAAACTACAACAATGCGGATACTTACAGGTTACATGCCTGCTACGACTGGAGATGCCACTATTGCTGGATTCAATGTTAGTAATGAATCTCTTGAAGCCAAACAACATATTGGTTATCTACCTGAAAATGCTCCACTTTATACTGATATGAAAGTAAATGAGTATTTATCGTTTACTGGAAAAATTCGAGGAATGACTAAAAATGCTATTAAGTCAAGACTTGATGAAATAATTGAAATTTGTAGACTCCAAGAATATAGAAACACTATTATAGGAAAGCTTTCAAAAGGATTTAGACAACGAGTTGGTATAGCACAAGCAATTATTCATGAACCTGCTGTTTTAATATTGGATGAACCTACTATTGGAATAGATCCAATACAGGTTGTTGAAACCAGAAGCTTAATCAAGGAAATAGGAGGAAACTCTACTATTATTTTGTCCTCTCACATCCTTCCTGAAGTAAGTGCTATATGTGAAAGAGTAATAATTATTAATGAGGGAGAAATTGTAGCAATAGATTCTCCAGAAAACTTATCCAGCAGATTAGAAGCTACTGAAAGAATAAGAATTGAAGCATTAGGTAAAACAACAGATATGGTTTCAATGTTTCGTAATAACCCATCTGTTCAAGACGTAAATTTTGAAACGTTAGATGATGGAAAAATTATTTTTGATATCATTAGCAAAGGTGGTTTAGAAATAAGATCAGAATTAGCAAAATCTGTAATTGATAATGGTTGGTCTTTATACAACCTTCAAGCTATAAGTCTTAGTTTAGAAGATATTTTCCTTAAACTAACAACTAATGAAGACGAAATACAAGGTAACAATAAATGAAAAATATCTATTCTATAACGTATAAGGAATTATTGATTTATTTTTCTTCCCCAATGGCATATATTATTGCTGGAGTTTTTTTCTCATTAACTGGTGTTTTTTTCGTATCAAGTATTGAAGGTGCTTTTGCAGAAGCATCTGCACGTGTTTTATTTTCAAACTCTACATATTTTTTAATGCCTCTTATTCCTCCATTGCTAACTATGCGATTATTAGCTGAAGAACAAAAATTAGGTACATTAGAATTATTACTTACTTCTCCTATACGAGATTATGAAATTGTTATAGCAAAATTTCTAGCGAGCTTCATAATATTACTAGCAATGACATTATTTACACTATTTTATATGTTCCTGCTTTTTATTTACAATGCAAACCCTGACATAGGGCCCATGATAAGTACATATCTTGGATTTATACTATATGCTATGGTTGCTCTATCTATAGGTCTTCTTGCATCATCTTTAACAACTAATCAAATAGTTGCAGCTTCAGTAGGTTTTGGAATAATTTTTCTTTTTACAATACTTCATAGAATTAATGAAGTAATAGAAGGGCCTATTGCAACTATAATTGAACATCTTTCATTACTAGAACATTTTGAATCTTTTTCAAGAGGTGTAATCGATACTAAAGATGTAGCATACTTCATAGTAATGACGTGTACTTTTATATTTTTAACAGTTAGATCACTTGAATCTAGAAGGTGGAGATAATATGGCTCGCAGTCAATCCACTACTAGCACTAATCGATTCTCCAGATTATTACCATCTAACAGAAAAGGTATCATAAGTCTTTTAATATCTATCATAGGTTTATTAGCATTATTTATAGGGTTGATTTTCTACGGTTTTTTACCCGAAACACAAAATACAGCTATTACAACTATAGTGATAGGTACTCTCTTTATTTTAATTGGTATCTTGATTTCCTATAAAGAAATAGTTGGATTTATTATTCAGAAAAAAGGACGTTATAGTATTAATAGCTCCATAATGGTTATAGCCTTCATTTTAATTGGCGTCTTAATTTATGTATTAGCAGCAAGAAATTCTGTTAGATTAGATACAACAGCCACAAGACAATATTCATTAGCAAGTCAAACTACAGAGATTTTGGCTAACCTTGCAAATCCAGTATCAGCAACAGCATTTTTTGTTTCTACTGATACAACCAGTGCAAGTTATAGAATATCTACTGAAAACTTGCTAAATGAGTTTAAACATCGATCAAATGAAAAAGCAAAATTTTCTTATAAATATATTGATCCTGATATGCAACCAACATTAGCAAAAAAATTAGGTGTGACAGAATATCCATCAATTGTTTTCCAAGGGAAAAATACCGAAGGTACTGATTTAACATATACTTTAACCGCACCATTATTTGAAGAAAGAGATATATCTACAGCAATTGTGATAGCTTCTGGTATACAACAAAAAAAGATCTATATAGTAACAGGCCACGGGGAAAGAGATACAACAATTTTTGATACAGAAGATCGATTAGGATTTGGTTTAGCAAGAGAAGGAATGAGAAATGACAATTATGCTGTTCAAACATTATCTATAGCACAATATGAAATAATACCAGATGATGCCGCAGCTCTAGTTATTCCTGGCCCTACAATTGATTTAACAGAAATAGAATCAGATCTGATTCATCAATATTTAAAAAGTGGTGGTAGATTACTACTTAGTATAGATCCAGGAACCCCAAATAGTTTCAAAGAGTTAATTAATAAATGGGGGATTACAATTATTGATGGAACAATAATAGATTTAGGAAGTTCTTTAGCTAAACAACCTAAAACACCTTTAATTCAACAAACACAGTTTGTAACAATAGACCCTATTAATGTTATAACTGATCCATTGTCCCAAGTTTACTTCCCTGGGGCTGCTGCATTTGACCAAATACTCCCAGCAGACCAAATGCCTGATTATATAAGAGCAAAACCAATATTAGGTACAACTATGTTAAGTTGTTTACAAATCAATGAAACGATTAACACTTGTAACCAAAACCAGTTTACTATTTTAGCTCCAGCCATGGCTATTGAAGCCTTAAAACCTATCAATGAAGATAAAGATGAAAATGCAACAAGACAAACAAAGATAGTTTTATTTGGTGATACTGATTTTATAAGTAATTATCACTTTTATAATTTTAACAACAGTGATCTATACTTAAATTCATTAAACTGGCTAACTGAAGATGTCTCCCTTGCATCTGTTAGGGCAAAAGCTTTGACTTATAGAAGATTAGTAGTTACTGATAGAGAAATACAGCTTATACGAGGTATAAGTTGGTTTGCATTGCCATCGCTAATGACCATTCTTGCGTTTATGGCATGGTGGCGAAGGAGATAAAATTCCCCAATGAACTATAGAATATCTTTTATACTCATTGTAATAGCAACAATTATAAGTATTTATGTTGGATTTTTTGAACTAAAAAAACCACCTAAAACTGATACCCAAACTCAAGATGCTCCATGGTTTTATGATATTGGCTATGATGAATTAGCAATTATTAATATCACATATGGCGATAGTAAGGTATCATTCACAAAAAAAGAAGATAAATGGGTTTTTACAGAAAATAATGACAATGTAGATCTAAATAGATGGAGTGGAATACCTTTGCTTTTTACTGGCCCCAGAAGCTCGAGATTAATTACCAATAATCTTACAAATCCTGAAGAGTATGGTATTGCCGAACCAAGTGCCAAATATACTGTAACTTTATCTACAGGAAATATAATAACAATACTTGTTGGCACCCAAACACCTGATAATTCTTCTAGTTACGTAAATTTATTAGGGAAAACTTCTTTATTCCTTGTTCCTTCCTCTTGGGTGGCAGCAATAAATAATATGGCCATAAATCCACCATATTTTGATCCAAATACGGCCGACGAACCAGTAATATAGTGTATTGTTAAAATACGGTGAATAAATGATATTCGAAGAAAAGAAATGGATATTAAAACCAAGAAGTGATTCGTCCTTTATTGAGTTCTTAAAAGAATATTTTTTACCGCATATTTTCAAATATAATGGAACTTTCATTTGTTTATTGCAAGGTATGATTGGCAAATCTTCAAATGAATTTATCCTTATTTCCTATTTTCAAGATTTAGATTCCTGGAAATTATATTCAAATTCCAACCCACCTTCAAATGAATCAATCTTATATGAAGAAAATACTTTAATAAAATCAATTTCATCTGATGCATTAATGTCTATCAATAAAACAAACTTAAAAAATATCTATGGATTTAGAGAATTCATAATCAATAGAGAAGATATAGATACATTTGTAGAAAGTTCTGAAAAAGGTATATGGCCTAGGATGAAATCTCAAGGCGGAGATGTATTAGGCCTATGGTGCAACTTGTCTAGTTCTCATTTGACTAGAATCTTATTAATTACAGGCTATGATAATGTAAGTCATTGGGAAGCAACTAGAAGTACGAGTCAATATGGATTATCCTTCCCACATGTTCATCAAGTATCTAAAGAATTGACTAAACAAGAAACGACATTGAGAAGAAAACGAGAAGATATTACGATAACTACAACAGTAAATTTAATGCAAAACGTAAATTTAAAATAGAAAAGGTGTTACTATGACGATGAAATATGTTAGTAACGAAGAAATAATTCGAACTGCTAGAAAAAATCTTTCACAAGGCTCTTGGGATTATTTGATTGGTGGATCTGAATCAGAAACTACTATGAGAAGAAATAGGCTTGCATTTGATCGCTTAGCGTTTCGACCCCGAGTATTAGTAGATGTGTCAAAAATAATTACATCAAGCACATTCTTAGGACTGAATGCAAAAATACCTGTAATTTTAGCTCCTATTGGATCTCAAGAAACATTTACTCAAGAAGGTGCTGCTGCGGCTACAAAAGCTGCTAGCGAATTTGGTGTAGTTGATGTAATAAGTTCTGTTAGTTCTCCCACTTTAGAAGAAATATCAAAAGCTGCTAATAATCCAAAAATATTCCAGTTATACATTCATGGAGATTGGAATTGGATTACTTCTATGATTAATCGTGTGAAAGAATCTAAATATAAAGCTCTTTGTATAACAGTTGATACAGCTCATTATAGTAGAAGAGAAAGACCAATGATGACTAGGTTTTTTCCTCATTCTAGAAGAACGCCTCCTAGTCCAGAATATGCTGCCTCTGTAACATGGGAAACTATTGATAAAATCAAAGATTATGCCGATATACCATTACTTTTAAAAGGTATTGCAACTGCAGAAGATGCAAAACTTGCTATAGAACATGGAGCTAATGTTATTTGGGTATCAAACCATGGTGGGCGTCAATTGGATTATGGTCAGGGGAGTATGGAAATGCTTCCGGAAATCGTAAATGTTGTACAAGGAAAAGCAGAAATAGTACTTGATGGAGGTATTCAAAGAGGAAGTGATATCGCCAAAGCATTGGCACTAGGTGCTAATGCAGTAGCTATCGGGAAAATGCAATGCCTTGGACTTGCTGCTGACGGGAAAGAAGGATTGATAAGAGTTTTAGAAATACTTGAAGAAGAATTGATAATAGCAATGGCTTTACTAGGAGTCACATCAGTTGATCAACTGTCTCCAAATTATATTTGTAAATCAGAATCCACAACACAACCCCATGAAATGAGTACTTGGGTCAATATACCAGAAAATCAAATAAAATAAATGGTACTCAATCAAGATAAACCTTCAAAACGTTTAGAATTTTATTCTGGGGTTAAATCGGTATCACCTATATTAATCGGAGTAATCCCATTTGGTTTAGTATTTGGCATTTTAGGATTAGAATCAGGTCTCACCTCTCTCCAAACATTCTTAATGTCATCAATAATTTTTGCTGGTGCAAGCCAAGTTGCTTTTGTTCAACTAGTTTCAAATGGAACTCTCCCAATAATAACAATAATTTCTGTGGGAATTATTAATCTTCGTCATTTTTTATATAGTGCTGCTCTGTCCAAATATTTAGGACACCTACCAATAAAATGGAAGATTCCTTTAGCATACTTAATAACTGATGAGGCTTTTGCTGTAACAATAAAAAGAATGATAAATGGAAAAGAGTCTATATTTTCACATTATTACCTCCTAGGAAGTGGAATAACTCTGTGGCTGACATGGCAAACCTCTACACTAAGTGGTATTTTACTAGGCAAAACAATCCCAGAAGAATTTAATCTAGGATTCACCATTCCTCTTGTCTTTCTTTCACTAATAGCTCCAAATGTAATCAAATATAAAAGCCATGCTTTATGTGCTTTAGCAGCTGGCAGCTTTGCTGTCATATTTCATAGCTTACCTTCAAATATTTGGATAATATTAGCTTCGCTTATTGGTTTACTCACAGCAGCATTTGTAAATAAAATTGAATTGAATATACAAAAGAAAATTTCATGATTTGGCTGACCATTGTGGTATCAGGTCTTATAACATTTGTATTAAGATTTTTTGCAATATTTCAAGTTAAAAATTCTAATATACCGCAATGGTTAGAAAATATTTTGAAATATGTTCCTACTGCTGTCTTATCAACTTTAATATTTCCAGAAGTATTATTTAATGATTCAAATTCAATACAATTAATAGAAAATCCTAAGATACTAGCAGCATCTTCAGCTTTATTAGTGACTATATTAACAAAAAATGTCATCATAACAATAATTACTGGGATGTTAGTTCTTTGGATTTTAACGCTAAACTAGAAAGTTATTTTTTCTACTACCTGGAGTAATTTTATGATAAGTTATGCTGAATATTTAGAATGTACAAATTGTAATAAAACTTTTGATTACATAACTCCATATAGAACATGTAATGATTGTGGAAAAGTATTATATGTTAGATATGATATCAATAAAGCCAAAATAAATTTTGATAGAAATATTCTTTCCACCCGAATTAATTCAATGTGGCGCTATTTTGAAATGATGCCTATAAAAAATGAAGAAAATATAGTTTCTCTAGGTGAAGGTATGACTCCTCTTTTAAGTGTACCAAACTTAAGTAAATCTCTTGGTTGTTCACAAATATATATAAAGGACGAAGGTTGTAATCCAACTGGGTCATTTAAAGCTAGAGGTTTATCAGCAGCTGTTTCTCGAGCAAAAGAGCTTGGTCTTTCAAAATTAACTATACCTTCTGCAGGTAACGCTGGTGGCGCCCTTTCATCGTACTGTGCTCGGGGAAACATGGAAGCGCATGTATTCATGCCCAAAGATGCTCCTACAGCTAATAAGAGAGAAAGTTTGGATTCAGGAGCTAATGTTACTTTAATTGATGGACTAATATCTGACGCAGGCAAAATTTCTAGAGAAAAAGCACAAAAAAATGGCTTGTTTGACGTATCTACATTACAAGAACCCTATCGAGCCGAGGGTAAAAAAACTATGGGGTATGAAATAGCAGAACAATTAAATTGGACTACTCCAGACGTTATTATTTACCCTACAGGTGGTGGTACAGGTCTAATTGGTATATGGAAAGCATTTCAAGAGATGTATGAATTAGGATGGATAGATAAACCCAAAACAAAAATGATATGTGTCCAAGCATCTGGATGTGCTCCAATAGTAAAAGCTTATGAATCAGGGGAAACAAATGCAACAATGTGGGAGAATGCTTCTACCTTTGCATCAGGAATCCGTGTACCTGCAGCTATTGGAGATTATTTAATTCTTAATGCAATTAGAGAAAGCAATGGAACAGCTTTAACAGTAACAGATCAAGAGATGATTGATTGTATTCAAATGATAGCATCAAAAGAAGGAATTTACCCAGCACCTGAAGGAGCTGCCACTCTCGCTGGATTAAAGCATCTTCTAAAATCAAATATCGTCAATCCTGAAGAAAAAATTGTTCTTATGAACACCGGAAATGCCTATAAATATTTAGATATGTGGAAATCTTAACCTTTAAAGTTATATGTATATTCTTCTATAACACCTTGTTTAGGATCAAATCCAAGACCTGGCGTCTGAGGTAAAATTACTTGACCATTATCTGGTGATGGTGCTCCATCAAAGTATTGTTCGATAATTTTCCATCCCTGCCAATGAAACTCTATTCGACCACCATTAGGTACTCCTGCATGTAAATGCATATTTATGTGAGGCCAATTCCCTCCCATATTTAGTGGAATATTGAATGCTTGTGCTAACCCTGCAGCCTTTATACCGCCAGTAAATCCACCAATATCTCTAACGTTAGGTTGTAAAATATCTACAGAGTCATTCATAATAAACTCTCTATAATGAATGAGATCATTAGTCCCTGTACTCCCCGCTGCTATCGGGATATTGCAATCTCTGCGTAGCTGTGCCATTAATCTTGCATCAGCTTGAACAACTGGATCTTCAAACCATGTTAAATCAAATTGTTCGAGGGCTTTGGCTAATTTTAAAGCTTGTGGTAGAGTTGCACATTTATTTGCATCAATCATAAGTTCTACTTTATCACCTATAGCGTCTCTAACAGCACCTACCCTTTCAATATCAATATTAATATCATCTTCAGTTGGGCGACCCATAACTTCACCCATTGTAGGTTGAGAAGAAGCAGCAACAACCATTTTGAGTCTAGTTTGCCCCATGTCTAGCAATGTTTTAGCAACGGTTACTAATTCTTCTATATTATAAGTTCCTAATCCAAATGTAATATATACAGGTAATACATCATTGCATCCTCCCAATATCTTCCAAATTGGCTGATTACTAAACTTACCTTTTATGTCCCATAAAGCTATATCTAACAAGCTTAAAGCATTACTAAAGACACCTGTAAAAGCTTTTGTGGATAAATTCCAAAGAACCTCTGATCTAATATTCTCTATTCTCAAAGGATCCGTACCTTCAATCAATGGTTTTACTTCTAAATTTATGAAGTCCCTTATTGCATAAGGCATTGCATATGCGGACATTGCATGTCCAAAAAGACCATCATCTGTCTCAATGGTAACAATAGTTGCCATTGCATGAGATTCAGGTTTTAATGGATAACTAAAAGGTAATCGCAAAACACGAGAATCAACTTTAGTAATTTTCATAAAAAACTCTCTCCTAACATTTTTTATAATTTTCACATTTGTTCAAGAATTAGATTATGCCAAGCATCTACTTTTGCTTTCCAATCAGGTGGAATCAGTATTGTGCAATCCATTTGGACAATTAGACTAGGGCCTTGAAAATAATTACCTGGTTGTAGTTTATTTCTTTCATAAATTTTTGAATTCAATATTCCTGCATTAACAAATCCAATATTAGCATTCCCAGATTCTTGTGCGATACGATTAATAATTTTTTGTGGTTGGATTTCTATTTTTTTTGTTAAACCAATCACTCTTAATCTCAAATTCACAACCTCAATAGTTTGTGTATCATCATTATATCCAAATCTTTCAAAGTGATTTTTATTAAAGCTTGATTTAATATCAGAAATAAAATTGTTCTCATTTTCTGGACAATCTATTGTTAATTCAAAAGATTGTCCACGATATCGAACATCAAGTAATTTTTGCACAATAGTATCAGTTTGATTAAAACCTTCTTGCTCTAAGTCATACAAACCATTTTCTTCCATAGGTTTATATAAATTTCGTATAGAAATATAATCAAATTTATCTTCAGCAAGCATTATTGTCTTAACATAATCTTTTTCAACATCAGCAATTGCTACTCCCAACGCAGACAAAACGCCAGGGTATTGAGGTACCAAAACACGGGGAATACTTAGTTCACCTGCCAACTCACATGAATGAATTGGTCCTGATCCACCAAAAGCAACTAATGTAAAATCCCTTGGATCATATCCTCTTTCGAGTGACACCTTTCTAACAGCTCTTTCCATATTTGAATTAACAATTTTTAAAACACCTAAAGATATCTCTGTCAAATTAAAATCTAATTTATCGCCAAGTACACCAAGAGCTGCAACACTACGTGATTTATTCAAAGTCATTCTACCACCAAGAAAATAATCAGAGGAAACTCTTTCCAATACTAAGTTCGCATCTGTAACTGTAGGTTTTGTACCTACACCATAGCAAGCTGGACCTGGTTTAGAAGAAGCTGATTCTGGACCTACACTCAATGAATTCCCTGAGTCTATATATGCAATAGATCCACCACCTGCACCAACTGTTACAATATCAATCATTGGCACACTTATAGGAAGCCCATCTATCTTAGTTTGTGTAGATTTCTGTATTTCTCCAGGACATAAAGACACATCTGTAGATGTACCTCCCATATCTAACGTAATTATATGGTCATATCCAGCCAATTGAGATATCCAAAACGACCCAACAACACCACCTGCTGGTCCACTTAACATTGTGCGTACAGGCTGGCTCCTAGCTTGCTTAGATGAAATTGCTCCACCAGAAGACTGCATAATTCTTAGCTTTGAATTATTAATCTTACCTTCTAAATTGCCAAGATAATTATCAATTATAGGGCCTACATATGAATTTACAACGACTGTACTTGTCCTTTCATATTCTCTAAACTCTGGTAAAACTTGACTAGAAATAGATTTATAAAGTTTTATATTATTATCTGCTAACTTTTGATTTATAAAATCTTCATGCAAAGAGTTTTGAAAAGAAAATAAAAGACTTACTGCAATCGATTCAATACCGCTTTTTTTAATTAAATCAATTATTTCATCTAAATTATCAGCATCAAGTGCGAAAATAATATTACCATCTTTATCAATTCGTTCTTGTATACCCCATATATGATTATCAAGAATTAAAGGTTGTGGTTTATCTTGATTTAAATCATAAAGAGATACACGATTTTGCCTACCAATGGACAACACATCTTCAAAACCCTTAGTCGTAATTAAACCTGTCTTCGCGCCTTTTCTTTCTAAAAGTGCGTTCGTTGCAACAGTGGTTCCATGTGCAATTGTATCCACGTTCAATTTATCTAAATCTGTGAGTCCATTAATAATCGCAATTGAAGGATCTTCAGCATTTGAAAGAATTTTATGTATGGAAAATTTGCCATCTGAAATCAATATAAAATCAGTAAAAGTTCCACCACAGTCTATTCCTATTCTTTCTACATTCATCCTAATACCCCTAAGTAAATTACTCTTATATATTTATTCTACTAGGAATTGTTTTGTTCAACAAAAAGGCTTCAATATTCTTTGCAGCAGCAATTGCCATTTTTTTCCTTGTTTCAATACTAGCACTACCAATATGTGGTGTAACAACAAAATTTTCCAAAGATAATAATGGATGGTTCATATTTAACGGCTCAGGTTCAGTAACATCTAGTGCAGCACCTGCTATTTGTTTATTTACTAATGCTATATATAAACTTTCCATATCAATAATTGGACCACGAGCTGTATTAACAATTATTGCATTCTCTTTCATGATTTCAAATTGTTCTTTGCCAAATAAATGATTTGTTTCAGCCGTAAGAGAAGTATGTATACTAATGAAATCAGCTTTCGAAATAGCTTCATCAAAGTTTGGAATAAATTTTAGACCCAATTCATTTTCTAAATCTGGTTTCTGTGTACGTGAATAGTAAGATAGATCCATATTAAAACCAAAAGCTCGACGACACACTTCTGCTCCAATCCTACCTAACCCTACAACTAATAAATTCATACCGTGAACATCATATCCTAACAGAGTAGAAGGATGCCAATGTGTCCAGTTACCAGCACGCACAAATTTATCGCCCTTTACAATATTTCTTGCTAATGAAATCATAAGTCCAAAAGCAAGATCAGCAGTTGTTTTGCTTAACACATCGGGAGTATTGCACATAATAATTCCATATTTCGTTGCCAAGTTTATATCAAAATTATCATAACCAACAGCATAATTTGATACTATTTGTAAAGAATCTTTCCCTGATTCTAAAACTTCATAATTAATTTGGTCTTCTATAGTTGTAAAAAACCCTATACATTCAGATGCTTTTTTAATCATAACTTCTTGCGGAGGTTTAGTTTCTTTTGGCCATATTTCTATTTCCGAAACACTACTAAGTATTTCTTGAGCTTCACGTGGAATAGTACGAGTGACAAAAACTTTAGGTAAGCCCATATGCCCTCCTGATCTTAAATTAATATAATGCATAGTTTTTTTATCATATTACAAATAATTCTTATGATATACTAGATTCCATCAAAATATTCAGCGGAGGAAATATATGGCACTTTTGCTAGGAGACTCAGAAATCAATAATTTACTAACCATGGATGATGTAGTAAATACTATGGAAAACGCTTTTAATGAGATTGGCAAAGGGCTTACTTGGAACCGACCTAGATCAAGAATTAGACTTCCTCGAGGATTTCATCACCTTATGGCAGCCTCACTCTCTGAACCAAACGTATTTGGCTTGAAAACTTATACCAGCTTCCGTAAAGGTATTCGATTCATGACCTTACTCTATGATGGGGAACAGGGCGACCTACTCTGTATAGTCCAAGGCGGAAGATGTTCTCAAATGAGAACAGGAGCGGTAAGTGCTGTTGGAACTAAATACATGTCTAATGAAGATAGTAAAACCGTTGGTATCATAGGTACAGGTTTTCAAGGTAGAGCTCAATTAGAAGGTGTATGTACAGTTAGGAATATTACATCAATTAAAGCTTATGATAGAGATAATGAAGCTTGTGAAAATTTTTGTAGAGAAATGTCAAAAGTTTTGAATATAGAAATTACTCCAGTTAAAGAGCCTGAAGAGTGTATTTCCGATTCAGATATTGTAATAACTATGACAACTGCGAGAGAACCAATATTGTTTGGTTCATGGTTAAAAGAGGGAATGCATATCAATGCTGCAGGAAGTAATCATTGGATAAGACGTGAAGTGGATGATGAAGTTATCAAAAAAGCAAATTCAGTTGTAGTTGATAGTAAGGAAGATGCTTATGTTGAAGCTGGAGATTTATTATACCCCATAGAAAGAGGTATAATTCGTTGGGACCAGATTCATGAACTAGCTGACTTGGTATCTGGAAAAGTTGTCAGCCGAAAATCTAGTTCTGATATTACTTTATTTGAATCCCAAGGAATAGCAATAAGTGATATAGCAACAGCAGCACTTGCCTATGAAAGAGCGAAAGCTGAAGGCTTAGGTCAAGAAATACCATTAGAATTATAAATTTTTGGAGGATAAAACCATGCCAACAATAGAAGAATTAAAAGCATTAGCAATTCAAGAAATAGATAAAAGAAAAGACGAAATCATCGGTCATGCAAAACATATACTAAATAATCCAGAAGTTGGGTTTACTGAATTTAAAACATCCAAGTATGTTAGTGAAATTTTCTCTAAACTTGGTATAGAGCATGATGCTAATTTAGCTTTAACTGGCTTAAAAGGAAATATAGATTGTGGTGCTGGAGATGGTCCTAATGTTTCAGTAATAGGGGAATTGGATTCCTTAAGAGTTTTTGAGCATCCTATCCATGATCCAACCACAGGTGCAGCACATGCATGCGGTCATCATTGTCAAATAGGTAGTATGTTAGGTTCTGTAATAGGACTTTTAGTTCCCGAAGTAAGAAATAATTTAAGTGGATCAATTATACCTATAGCTGTTCCTGCGGAAGAATTTATTGATGTCGAACAACGAATGCAACTGAGAGACGACGGTAAAATAGAATTTATGGGTGGAAAACAAGAATTTATTAAACTTGGTGTATTTGATGATGTAGATATGGCTATGATGTGTCACACATCAGCTACAAATACAACTTTTGGTGTTGGAGGAACAAGTAACGCCCACATAGTAAAATATGTCCAATTTACAGGTCAAGCTGCTCATGCTGGTGGATCTCCACATCTGGGAATTAACGCATTAAATGCAGCAATGATCGCCCTTTCTGGAATCAATGCTAACAGAGAAACATTTAAAGATACTGACACTGTACGTGTCCACGGGATATTAACCCGCGGCGGACAAGCAGTAAGCTCTATTCCTTCTAACGTAACTTTAGAATGGAGGGTTCGTTCTGGAACCTTAGATGCAGTAGTTGCTAATAGTACAAAAGTAGATAGATGCTTCACTGCAGGCGCTATGGCTGTAGGTGCTAAAGTTTCAATTACAAATATACCTGGATACATGCCGAGACTCGATAACCCTCAATTACAAGAACTATTTTTAGATAATGCTGGTACGCTTACTGATAAAAACGATATCGACATAATTGATAATTCTTATAACGGTGGCGGCTCTACTGATATGGGCGATTTATCCCAAATTATGCCAACTCTTCACCCTTATGTCGGTGGAGGAGATGGCGTCGGACATAGTGAAACATATCTGATTCACGATTATGAAAAAGCTGTTATACAACCTGCTAAAGCTATGGCATGTGTGGTTATTGATTTATTATCAAATAATGCTGCAAAAGCAAAAGAAATTAAAGATAAACATTCATATAACATGACTGCAAGCCAGTATTTACAATTTCAAAGAGACCGTGCTGAAGTTATTACATATTCTGCTGAAAATTAATTAAATGCAAATATTTTCTTTATGGATACAACTTGGAATTTCCACTCTGATAATTTTATATGCATCAAATTTTCTTGCACAAACTGCAGATGAAATTGCTGACATAACTGGTTTAGGAAGATCTATAATAGGGGTCGTTTTGCTAGCCACAGCAACTTCACTTCCTGAATTAGGAACAGGTGTAAGTAGCATTGTACTATTTAATGAGGTGGATTTAGCAGCTGGGGATGTATTTGGTAGTTGTGTCTTTAACTTATTAATTATTGGTATACTTGATTTATTTTGGAGAAATAAGCCGATTCTATCAGCCGTAGGGAATACTCCCATAATTATTGCTAGTTTATCTATACTTTTAGTCTCGGTTTCAATATTGGGAATCATATATACAGAATATTTAAATCAAATAAATTTTCTATTTTTTAATAGAATTGACCCTTTTAGTATTGTATTACTCTTATTGTTCACTATTTCCATGGTGGTTATTTACAAGGTGGAAAAAAATAACAATTCAAATAATGACTCTTCAAATTCCTCTTCAAGCCTTAAAAAATCTGGATTAATTTTTTTATCATCTGCTATAGTTATAATAATTTGTGCTGTTTGGCTGGCAAATTTAGGTAAAAATATTGCCGTAATCATGGAGTGGGAAACTAGTTTTGTTGGGACGCAATTTTTAGCCTTTAGTACTTCCTTACCTGAATTGGCAGCTTCAATAGCAGCAATAAGAATAAATGCACCTGAACTGGCTATTACTAATATTTTAGGAAGCAATCTTTTCAATATAGGGATTGTCCTATTTTCAGATGACCTAGTTTCAAAAAACATTCATTTATTAAACGTAATTTCAAACGTTCATTTAATTTCTGCTATAGCAAGTATCATCATGACAATTATTGTTGTTATTGCCTGCAAACAACAATTTAGTAATAAAATATATGGTGACGTTACTGCCAGTTTGATTGTTACAATTTATATAACAAGTAGTATCTCAATATATCAAGAAAATTTTCAATTATTATACTTTGTAATTTCCCTATTCATATCTTTAATTATTGCTTTAACTGTAAGATTATATTTCAACTTTACAAATTCTAATGTTAATTAGATACTATAGGCTTTATAAAGCCTGAGATTTTTTTATATGGAAATGAATAAACAAAACTTAATTTATCTTGACCATGCTTCAACTACATATATACGTAATGAAGTTTATGAGGTCATGAAACCATACTTAACTGATGATTATGGTAATCCTTCAAGTATTTACTCAATAGCCCAAAAAAGTCGATATGCAATTGAACATTCTCGTGAACAAATTTCCAATGTGCTAAATTGTAGGCCTAGCGAAATCATATTTACGAGTGGAGGAACCGAATCAGATAATACCTCCATCTATAGCACTGCAATTGCACAAATGTCCAAAGGCAAACATATAATTACAAGCTCTATCGAACATCACGCAATTCTAAATGCTTGCGAATTTTTAGAAGAAAATTTTGATTTCTCAGTAAGTTATTTACCTGTTGATAACCAAGGTATTGTAGATTTAGATTCTTTAAGATCCCAACTAACTCCAGAAACAACTTTAGTTAGCATAATGTTAGCAAATAATGAAATAGGAACGATACAGCCAATTAATGAGATAAGTAAAATTGTTAAAGCTTATGCTGAAAACCATAACACAACAATATTAATACATACTGATGCAGTCCAAGCTCCTGGTTATTTAAATTTAGATGTAAAAGAACTAGATATAGATTTATTAAGTTTATCATCTCATAAATTTTATGGCCCAAAAGGCTGCGGTCTATTGTATATCAAAAGAGGCACACCTTTTTCACCAATCTATGTTGGAGGAAACCAAGAAAGACAACGACGTGCTGGAACAGAAAATGTATCTGGAATAGTCGGTACTGCTAAAGCCTTAGAACTTGTTGAATCAGAAAGAATTTACTATTTAGAAAAAACTTCAAACTTAAGAGATAGATTAATATCAGGCATATTGAACACTATTGAAAATGCCAAACTAAATGGGCATTTATCAAACCGTTTAGCCAATAATGCTCATTTTTCTTTCCAAGGCATTGAAGGTGAATCAATATTATTAAGTTTAGACCTAGAAGGTATTGCAGCTTCTAGTGGTAGCGCATGTACTTCTGCTTCATTGGAGCCTTCACATGTTCTTAAAGCAATAGGTTTGACAGAAGAGGTAGCGCAATCTTCGGTACGAATGACCTTGGGAAAAAATACAACCAAAGAAGAAATAGACTTAGTATTAGATATCCTGCCTAAGATAATTGCCAGGCTCCGATCAATGCCAACACTCTCTAATGTTTTATAAACTAGGATAAGCAAATGAAATACTTCAAACCATATATTATTATTATTATTTTACTCCTTTTAGCAGGATGTAATTCCGAAGCTAAAGCAACTGATTGGCACTTTGGAGATGCCCTAGCAGCAAGAGTAAAACAAATCAAATCTACCGATAAAATAATTTACATGTCTTCAGGTACACAATACATAATAGAACCAACTCAATCAGACAGGCAATTAACTGTTGCACAATTACAGTTTATGAATTTGGAAGCAAGTACTTTATATATGACAGTAAATAGAGATACAATAATACTTAGAGATAATGATTATATCGAATATCTGCCACTCAATCCTTTTAAAAATAGAACAATACTTTCTGAAATAACTTCAGTAAGTGAATTTTCCCCTTTCTTATGGGCAGATGGGTCTGAGATTACACCAACAATTGAATTACCTACAACATGTGGCTCTGAAGGTGAATCATGTCAAATAGCAGGATGGATAGTTTTTGAAACTCCCAAGTCTATCCAATACAATGAGTTAATTTTTGACAGTGCTGACACAATACATATGAGATTCCCTGTCGACTAATATAAAAATCATAGCAGCTACAGATTGCTGATATTGCTTAGCTGTGTTATAATTATTATTCTTTCTCGACAGAATCCTTAAAATAATATGAATAGTAGTATAAATATATGCAAGAAAATAAAACAGTTGAATTACAATCCTTAATTGAATCTGGAGTACATTACGGTCACCAAACAAGAAAATGGGACCCGAGAATGCAAAAGTATATTTTTACAGTAAAAGATGATATCCATATTCTTGATTTGTATAAAAGTGCTGAATTGCTTGACGAAGCAAAAAGTTACGTTGAGAGGATAGCTTCTCATGGTGGTAAATTATTGTTTGTTGGAACAAAACGCCAAGCTCAACAGAGTGTTGTAGAAGCAGCAAGGGCTACAGATGGTTACTTCATTGATTATCGATGGCTTGGTGGTACTTTCACAAACTTTACTACAATTCAAAAAAGAATTGAGTATTTAATTAATACTGAAGAGAAACGTGCCAAAAATCAATTAAATCACTTACCAAAAAAAGAATTGCAAAAGGTTGATGATAAATTAACCAAACTAAACAAGTATCTTGGCGGTGTAAAGGAAATGATGAAACTCCCTGAGGCTATAGTTGTAGTTGATATTGGAAAAGAAAGTATTGCAGTTCAAGAAGCTAGAAAATTAAAGATTCCAATAATAGGTATTGTAGACACTGACTGCAACCCTGAATTAGTAGACTTTCCAATACCTGGTAATGATGACTCAATTAAATCTATCCGATTCTTACTCAGTGAAATTATTGAATCTTATTCGATTGGAGCAAAAAATTACTTTAATGAAGAAATTCTAGCTCAGCAAACAGATGCTGTAACAAAACCAACTGCTGTGGCTGAAGAACCAACTGCTGTGGCTGAAGAACCAACTGCTGTGGCTGAAGAACCAACTGCTGTGGCTGAAGAACCAACTGCTGTGGCTGAAGAACCAACTGCTGTGGCTGAAGAACCAAGTACTAATAATACAGAGGAATAACACCTTGGAAATAACTACTGATATGGTCAAAAGCCTCCGCGAAGAAACTAATGCTGGTGTGATGGATTGCAAAAAAGCATTAGAAGAAGCAAATGGAGATCTAACTACTGCCATATCTTTCTTACGAGAAAAAGGTATTGCTAATGTTGCTAAAAAAGCCGACCGAGCAACTAATGAAGGAATTGTTGAATCCTATATACATAACAATTCCAAGGTTGGTGCTATGGTTGAGCTTGCTTGCGAAACAGACTTCGTAGCTCGAATGGAAGAATTTAAAGAACTTGCACATAACATAGCGATGCAAATTGCAGCCATGAATCCTCAATATTTAGATGATTCGGAAATTGAAGAAAAATCTAACACCAATGATGAGTTACTTTTAATGAAACAAGCTTTTATTAAAGATTCTTCAAAAAATATTAGTGATTTAGTTACCGACTTAGCATCAAAAGTTGGAGAAAATATCAAGATAAGACGTTTTTCAAGATTTGAATTAGGCAACTAATTAATACATGCTAGGAGTACACCATTAAAGATTCTGTCTATACCAGGGTTTTGGTTAAACTTAGTGGAGAATCCTTAAAAGGAAACTCCAATTTTGGTATTGATTACAATTCACTAAATTATCTTGCCAACGAATTCAAAGATGCAACAAAACTTGGTGTCCAAATCGCAGTAGTTATTGGTGGTGGTAATTTTTGGAGGGGACACGAATGGGAAGCTCTAGGAATGGATAGAGCAACTGCTGACTATACAGGAATGCTTGCAACATTAATGAATGCACTTGCTCTTCAAGATGCTATAGAAAAAAATGGAATGCCTGTCAGAACGATGTCTGCTCTTGAGGTACAAGCTGTTGCTGAAACTTACATAAGAAGAAAAGCAACAAGCCACTTAAATAAAAAGAGAATTGTGATATTTGGTGCAGGAATAGGTGATCCATACATGACAACAGATACTGCTGCAGCCTTAAGATCCATTGAAATAGGAGCTGATATCTTATGTATGTCAAAAAACCAAGTCGATGGTGTTTATGATAGTGATCCTAATAATAACCCTAATGCTAAGAAGTTTGATAATCTAGAATATATTGATGCAATTAATTTACGATTAAAGATTATGGATGGTACTGCATTATCCCTATGTATGGAAAATGATTTACCAATTGTGGTTTTTGACGTATTTAAAAAAGGCAACCTAAGTAAAGTTTTATCAGGAATAAAAATAGGTACTACTATTTCAAATTCAAAAACAAAAAATATTTAACTCTGTAGGAAATATTTATGAGTGAACAATTATTAAAAGAAACAGATACCAAAATGGGGAAAACTATAGAAGCTTTGAAAAAAGATTATTCAGCCATTCGTACAGGAAAAGCATCAAGCGCCCTTGTAGAAAATATTAATGTTGAATATTATGGTTCAAACACTATAATTTCAAATCTTGCTACTATTAGTGCACCAGAAGCACAATTGATTGTTATACAACCTTGGGATAGAGAAGCTATTGTTTCTATTGAAAAAGGTATTCAAAAATCTGAAATGGGCCTAAATCCAGCAAATGACGGGATAGTCATTCGTATCCCTGTACCAGCACCAACTGAAGAACGAAGGAAAGAATTAGTAAAAGTAATTAAAAAACTATCCGAGGATTATAAAATCTCAATTCGAAATACTAGAAGAGACTTTGTAGATCAAATAAAAAATCTTGAGAAAAATAAAGAAATATCACAAGATGAACTCCGTAGATTTCAAGAACAAATACAAAAAACTACCGATAGTCATATTTCTAATATCGATAATATTACCGTGCAAAAAGAAAAAGAAATAATGGCGATATGATCAATGGCGATCTCCAACAATCCAATATTTCACCTATCGATATAATCAAAGATTTTCAATCAATTGAAAATCTTCCTACCCATATAGCTATCATTATGGACGGTAATGGAAGATGGGCTGAAGAGAGAAATATGCCTAGAATTGAAGGACATAAGGCTGGAATTGCTGCAATACAGCCTCTTGTTGATTCAGTGATAAACTCATCAATTCAACATCTAACTTTATATGCTTTTTCAACAGAAAACTGGAATCGACCAAAATCTGAAGTTGATGGTTTAATGGGGTTACTCGAAAAAGCAATATTTAAAGATGCAAGCACCCTTCATCAAAAAAATATTAAGTTAAATTATATTGGAAATACAACACGATTATCAGCTAACTTACAATCGCTTATAAAAAAATCTCTAACACTTACCCAAAATAATAGTGGAGTAAATTGTAATATAGCACTTGACTACGGAGGGCGCGAAGAAATTATTCAAGCAATTAAAAATATCATTGACGATAACATAAGCAGTAAGGATATCAACGAAGATCTAATTAATAGATATCTTTACACAGCTAATATTCCTGATCCAGATTTGATTATTAGAACTGCAGGAGAGCAAAGAATTAGCAATTTTCTTCCTTGGCAATCAGTTTATAGTGAATATTATTCAACTGAAACCTTTTGGCCTGAATTTAAACCCAGACATCTTTTAGATGCCATGCGATCATACAGTAAACGAAAGAGAAAATACGGTAAATTATAAATGAAAAGAAACCATTTCCTCACCAGGATAATGTCAGCATCAATTGTTTTACCAATACTCTTTGGGGCAATATTTCTTGGAAAGCCTTATATTACAATTTTTGTGATAATTATAGGAATGTTAGCAGTTTATGAGTTTACTAAATTAATTAAAATATCTCATTTTATAATTAAATTTTTCTTATTAGCCCTTTTACCTATTATATTAGTGATGTTTGAACTCATACAAGATAATGGATTTCTCGTTAATAATATTTTTCTAATTATTGCTCTAGTGTCCAGTATTTACATCTTGTCTTTTAAATTAGAATCAAACAGTCAAGTTAAACTTTCTTTTTATGGTTTAACAGGGCTAATATATATCGCTGGTTCATTACTTTCTGGATTATATATTTGGGAAAATTATCAAAACACATTAATGATGATAATAATGATAGGTATTTTCATCTCCGATACTTCAGCATATATAATAGGAACCCAAATAGGCAAACATGCATTAGCTAAAAATATTAGTCCAAATAAAACAATTGAAGGGAGTATAGGATCATTCATATTTACTATTATTTTTTTTATAATGATCTATGTCCAAAATATCAGTATTTTTACCAATATTAATACTACAATCTTTTTTGCTATAAATTTAAATATAAGTGCTCAAATTGGAGATATAATAATTTCCACACTAAAAAGAAAAGCTGATGTGAAAAATACCGGCGTAATTATGCCTGGTCATGGAGGTTGTTTAGACAGAATAGATTCAGTACTATTAAGTCTTTTGACAACACACTTATTTTTATGGAGTATTTTATGAAAAATATTATAATTTTAGGATCAACAGGATCTGTAGGTATCCAAGCTTTAGATATTGTCAGATATTTTCCAAAAGACCTTAATATTGTAGGCTTAGTTGCTGATAAAAATATTGATCTGCTTAATAAACAAATTTCAGAATTTAGACCTGATTTTATCAACTGTCATCAATCTTTAATAAGTAAATTAGAATTACAAGAGGCAGTTCAAACCCCAAATTACGAAATGATTTCTAGCCCTTCTGTCGATTTAATAGTAGTAGCTACACCGAGTCTATACAGTTTAAAAGACACCTTAGATGCTTTAAATATAGGGAAAACAATTGCCTTAGCAAGTAAAGAAATTATAGTAAGTGCTCAATCCCTACTTGATAAAATAGAAAATGGTCGTACTAATATACTACCTGTAGACAGCGAACCTAGCGCTATTTGGCAATGTATTGAACAAGAGTCTACTGTTGAAAAAATAATTATTACCGCTTCAGGTGGTTCTCTTAGAAATATACCTTCTAAACTATACGAATCTGTAACTCCTAAACAGGTATTAAATCATCCTACATGGTCTATGGGGAATAAAATTACTATTGATTCAGCTACATTTGCCAATAAAGCATTTGAAGTAATTGAATCTAAATGGTTATTTGACCTAGCATATGAAAAAATTTCTGTTTTAGTTCATCCACAAAGTATTGTTCACTCAATAGTAGAGTTTACAGATGGTTCTCTTAAAGCTCAATTAGCAAGCCCAGACATGAGATTACCCATCCAATATGCTTTGTTATTTCCGGAAAGAAAACCAAATAATCTAGTAGCTCCTCTAAATTTGGCAGCTATAGGTAAATTAGAATTTCAATCCGTAGACAATAATAAATATCCATGCTTTGAGTTAATAGTAGAAGCAGGAAAACTTGGAAAATCTTATCCAGCTACAGTATGTGCAGCTGATAATATTTTAGTTAATGCTTTCCTGGAAGGTAAAATTAAATTTACTGATATCGCAAAGATACTTGATCGTGTTATAAACGGTCATAAACCGTCACTAATTACTACAGAATCTATTATCGAAATTACGCAAGAATCTCAAATAAAAACAATCGAATTAATAACTAATTAAATATGAATATAGCATTATTTATAATATCTTTAGCAACAATCATACTTCTACATGAACTTGGACATTTTATTACTGGTAAATTTTTCAAAGTTAAAGTTGAAGAGTTTGGAATTGGTTTCCCCCCTCGTATATTGAAATTAAAATATCAAGATACTATTTATAGTATTAACGCAATTCCATTAGGTGGGTTTGTGAAGTTTTCAGGAGATGGAAACCCAGACCATCCAGATAGTCTAGAAAGTAAACCTGCTTACCAAAGATTTATTATTATTGCATCTGGACCATTAATAAATTTACTCCTAGCTATAATTTTATTCTCTAGTATTTACATGATACCAAGAGATTCAATCTATGGAACGGTTGTTATAGAATCAATAGTACCAGATTCCCCTGCTCAAATGTCAGGAATTCTAGCAGGTGATAGTATAAATCTAATTAATGGAGAAACTATTAAAAGTCCTTACCAAATAGAATATCTATTGAATTATCATCAGAATAATTATTTAGACTGGGAAATAGTTCGTGACAATGAAAATATTACCTATGAATTAAGACCTAGATATGATCGTATTCAAAAAAAATTCATGGTAGGTATCAATTTATCAATTGTAGATCCTTATAAAGAAACCGTCCATTATAATGTTTTTCAATCACTGATAAAAGGGTCAGGAACTATGCTTGATTATATTATCATGACAAAAAATGAAATCAGTAGTGCAATTTCAGGTACAAAACCACTTGTAGTGGCAGGACCAATAGGTATGGCACAAGCGTACGAAGAATTAAATAGTGAAAATAACTTTTCTGTAAAACAAAAAATTTTGTTTACTGTAAATTTAATGGCAATAATTAATCTTACCTTAGCTATTTTTAATTTCTTGCCTATACCTGCATTGGATGGTGGAAGATTATTTTTTATACTGATTGAGATGATCACTGGTGGGAAAAAAATATCTATGACAACTGAACGCTTGATACATGTAGCAGGATTCTTTACACTAATAATGTTAGCAATAATTATTAGTTGGGCAGATCTTATGCGAATAGTCAATGGACAAAGCATTTTATAGATAAGTTAGGAGTAATATGAGTCGAAGAATTACAAAAGCCGTCTATGTAGGTAGTCAAAAAGTAGGTGGAAATGCTCCTATTTCTGTTCAATCAATGACTAAAACGGACACAAGAGATATCAAAAGTACTGTTAAGCAAATTAAGGAACTTGAAGAATATGGCTGTGAAATAATTCGATGCGCTGTACCAGATATGGAAGCAGCAAAGGCATTAAAAGAAATAAAAAAATCTATTAATATCCCTTTAATAGCAGATATTCATTTCCATCATGAATTAGCTTTAGAATCTATACGGTCTAATGTCGATTGTTTAAGATTGAATCCTGGCAATATAAGAGATAGCGAAAAAGTTAAAGAAATTGTAACGATGGCTAAAGAAAGAGAAATCCCAATTCGTATTGGAGTAAATTTCGGGAGCCTTCCTCCTGTAGGGCAAATAGGGCAAACAAGATCTACACTAAGAGGTAAAGATGGAGTAAACCTTTTGCCAAAATCAAGTAAAATTGAACCTAATAGTTATACTGCTGTGGATCATATGGTAGATACAGCATTATGGGAAATTGGTATACTTGAATCATTGGATTTTGAACACATTAAGATTTCTTTAAAAGCATTTGAAGTAGATACAACGATTGAAGCATACAGAAAACTTGCTAAATTAGTCCCTTACCCTTTTCATTTAGGAATTACTGAAGCTGGAACAGCAAAATCTGGAAGTATCCGTAGTGCAATAGGTTTAGGTATTTTGTTATACGAAGGGATAGGAGACACTATACGAGTCTCCTTAAGCGATGACTCTACAGAAGAAATTGTGACAGGATACGAAATTCTTAAATCATTGAATTTAAGAACCAAAGGAGCAACATTAGTTGCTTGCCCTTCGTGTGGTCGAGCAGATATAAATGTTAAGAAACTAGCAAATATGGTAGATGAAGCACTAAAGGTTGTCGATAAAAATATCAAAGTAGCAGTTATGGGTTGCGAGGTAAATGGGCCGGGTGAAGCTAAAGATGCTGATATTGGTATAGCTGGAGGAGTGGGAAGAGCTGTAATATTTAGAAAAGGAGTTAAAGCAAGAGTAGTCGATGAATCAGAAATGTTTAATGCTTTAATTGAAGAAATAAATAACTTCGAAATAGAAGAATCTAACGTATAAGTTCTAAATATTCTTCTATTTTCTCTATTTCAACAAAGAAAGAATCAGCCTCTTTTCTCATCTTTATTTCAATTGAATTATTTTTCAAACTTCTTATAGAAACAACCATCCTAATTGGGAAACCCATTAAATCGGCATCTGCAAGTTTAACACCAGCAGTTTCATCTCTATCATCAAAAATTACATCAATATTTTTTGTATTTAGAATTTTATATATCTTTTCACAATTTTCTAACACAGAATCATCATTTAAATTTATACCCACTAGGTGAACTTGATAAGGAGATATTTCAGCGGGGAAAATAATACCTTTATCATCATGATTTTGCTCAATTGCAGCAGCTAGAACACGACTAACACCTATCCCATAACATCCCATTAAAATATGTTGTTGGACACCATTTTCATCTGTATAATATGCCCCTAAACTTTCCGAGTAAGATGTGCCTAATTTGAATACATGCCCCACTTCTACGCCTTTAGTAGTATTTAATTTGCTACCACATTGAGCGCAAATATAGCCTACGTTTGCTAAAGCTAGATCGTGAAATTTTTCAATAGTTATATCGCGAGGAATGTTTACATTATTATAATGAAAATCAATTTTATTGGCACCAGAAATATAATTGCTACCATTTTGTAAAGAATTATCAAACAAAAATTTAATATTGGGATTATTCATTAATCCAACTGGTGAAATAAACCCATGGAGTAAACCTGATTTTATCAATTCTTCATCACTTGCCAAGTGTAAATCTGCACCTTTGAATAAATTACTTAATTTTATTTCATTGATTTCCAAATCTCCTCTAATAGATACCATAACTAAATCTTCACCTATTATATAAAGAAGAGATTTAATTATATTTTTTGTATCTGAATTCAAATATTTTGAAATGTCATCTATGGTTTTCATAGAAGGAGTATTAACTTCTATGAGTTCCAATTGATTTTCATCTACCATTACCTCATGTCTAAAAACAGCTTTTTCACTATTTGCTGCATAATCACAAGAATCACAATAAATTATTGTATCTTCACCAACTTCAGAAGTAAGTATGAATTCTTGGGAATCCTTACCCCCAATAGCACCACTATCTGCCTGAACAACCAAAACAGGTAATCCACATTTCTGAAATATTCTTTTGTAAACATCTACCATTTCATCGTATCTTTTATCTAATCCTTCCTGATTAATATCAAACGAATATGCATCTTTCATATGAAATTCGCGTCCTCTTAAAAGGCCTGCTCTTGGGCGAGCTTCATCTCGAAACTTGACTTGAATTTGGTATAAATTTAATGGCAAGTCTCTATATGACTCAACATTACTCTTAACCATTTGAGTAATCACTTCTTCGTGTGTTGGGCCTAAAACTAATACGCGATCACGTCGATCTTTAAGCTGGAATAGTACTGGGCCATATGAATCTTTCCTGTTTGATCTTTCCCAAAGATCTACTGGTTGCAAAGCAGGCATATGAACTTCTTGAGCGCCTGATTTATCTAATTCATTTCTAATTATATTTTCTATATTCCGAAATGCTTTATACGCAATGGGCATATAGGCATAAACCCCAGCTGCAATTTGTAATATAAATCCAGCTTTTAACATTAACTGGTGACTAATACTTTCTGCATTAGTTGATATATTTTTTTGTGTTTTGCCAAAAAGATTTGAAAATCGCATAATTATTCCCCTAAGTTCTTGGTAATCCAAGTCCACGCATAGCTATAATATTTCTTTGAATCTCTGAAGTCCCTGCTGCAATAGTTGAAGAAATTCCACCATACCAAGATCTCAAAACTTTACCTTGTAACGGAGAATAACTTGATTGATAATCCATTCCTCCATACATTCCCAATATTTCCAACATTGCTTGAGAGTTACGTTTAGTCGTTTCTGCTCCAAAAACTTTGGATATAGATGCTTCTTTATTTGGTACTAAACCTTTACTTTGCATCCATGCTATATTGTAAGCCATATATCTTCCCACTTCTACTTCTATAAACATATCAGCAATTCGGTTTCTGAGAAGTGAATTGTTTGAAAGTTTACCATTATTTAAAGTATTAGTTTTAATATATTCTAAAAAATCATAAATTATTGAATAATTGCTTGCTACTCTTTCAATACCTGATCTTTCAAAATCTAAGTTTTGAGCAACTACATACCATCCTTGATCTAATTCTCCAACTATATTTCTTTTAGGCACTCTAACATTATCAAAAACAATGTTACTAAAACCATTTATTCTTGTCATATTTTGTATAGGATTGATTGTCACTCCAGGGCTATCTAATTCGACTAAAAATACTGTTATCCCTTTATGTTTGGGGACATCAGGATTGGTTCTTGTTGCTAACCAAATTAACTCAGAGTGAATAGCACCGCTATTCCAAGTTTTCACACCATTAATTATGAAATCATCCCCATCTTCATCTGCTCGTGTCTGCAAAGATGCTAAATCCGAACCTGTATTTGGCTCACTATAACCAATACAAATACTCATTTCCGCTTTAGCAATACTAGGAATAATCCTTGTTTTTTGCTCATCTGTGCCATTGATCATAATACTAGGTGCCATCTGATTTTCTGCAGTTAGGTGGTACCCAATTGGAGCACCTTGCATCACCATTTCTTCACGATAAATCACATATTCCATAATCCCCATACCAGCACCGCCATACATTTTAGGCCATTGCATTCCAATCCATCCATTTTTTGCCAACATTTGCGAAAATTCTTTTGAAACACCTACCCCTGCAACATCGTAAAGCACATTTTTATATTCAGGAGTCAAATTATTTGCTAAAAAGTTACTTATATCTATTCTTAATTTTTCTTGTTCCGGAGTAAAGCTAAATTCCATAAAAACGTCCTTATATTTGATATTAAATGATAGCAATTATATTTTTGTATATACAAGCATCGATTGATAATTAAAATCTACCATGTTATAATTTACTACAAAATCGAATTAATGGCATCTACTATGCCTAAACAAATTTACGAAAAGTGGGACTTGTCCGACTTTTTTTTTTAATGAATTTAGGAATCTACAATGAAAAGTGATTTTTTAATAGCATTAACCCAATTAGCAGCTGAGAGAAATTTACCAAGGAATACAGTGATTTCAGCAATAGAACTAGCTCTAGCTGCAGCCTATAAAAAAGATAATTTTGACCCCAATCAGAATATCTCAGTAACAATGGACCCAGGTAGTGGAGATGTTACTGTTTTTATACTTAAGCTAGTTGTAGCAACTGTAGAAGATGATTTGATCGAAATTTCTTTAGATGAAGCAAAAACAATTACACCGAGTGCTGAAATTGATGACACAATAAAAATTGATTCACACCTCTATACCGCAGGAAGAATAGCCGCTCAAACAGCAAAACAGGTAGTAATGCAAAAATTAAGAGAAGCTGAAAGAGATTTAATTTTTGAAGAGTATGCTGAGAAATTTGACAATATAGTTACAGGATCAATCAACAAAATGGAACAGGGTGGTATTACTGTAGACTTAGGAAGAACAGAGGCACATATGCCTGATCGAGAAAAGGTTGTGACTGAAAGATATAGAATAAATCAAAAACTTAAGTTTTACATAGTTGAAGTTAATAAAGGAACCAGAAACCCTGAAATAATAGTATCAAGGGCTCACAAGGAATTATTAAGGAAGCTATTTGAGATTGAAATTCCTGAAATAAGTAACAAAATAGTAGAGATTAAAGCTATAGCTCGTGAACCAGGTTCGCGAAGTAAAGTAGCAGTATGGACTGAACAGGAAGGTGTTGACGCTGTTGGATCATGTGTGGGCTTAAGAGGAATACGAATACAAAATATAGTTAATGAACTTCAAGGTGAAAAAATTGATATTGTTCAATGGAATGCTGATCCAAAAATATTTATTGCAAACTCTTTAAATCCTTCACAAGTTTTAAATGTAAACTTAGATCATGAAAATGGTAATGCAATGGTAGCTGTACAGGATAAACAATTGTCTTTGGCAATAGGAAAAGAAGGACAAAATGCACGTCTAGCTGCAAAGCTTACCGGATGGAAAATAGATATTATTAGTGGTACTGAAGCTGAACAAATGGAATTAAACAAACCTCGAGAAAAAGAAGCTGTTAAAGAAGAAATTATCCCATCAGAATCCGAGTTAGTATCAGAAACCAGTGAAAATGTAGTCTTAGAAGTTGAAGAAGAAAAAGCAATAGCTATAGAGAATGTGGAAACTGAAGAAACTGTGGAAACTGAAGAAACTGTAGTTTCTATAGAAGATGGGCTAAATAATCAAGAAAATGTTTCTGAAGATGAAGAAAAGACAGAAATTGATTCAGCCTTAGATAGCGGTAAAATAAGTATTGAAGAAGCCTTAGCTAACTTAGAAATTAACGAAAATATTAAAGAAGATACTGTTGATACTGAAGAACCAAAAAGTATTTCTCTTTCAGACGATATATGGAATATACCTCAACTGGCAGGATCAAAAGCTTCGCCGCAAATACGATTTGCTGAAGACATAGTTGAAACACAAGGCAGAGACGAAGGTGGACGAAAATCAAGAAGAAAAAGCAATAACAAAAATAGAAAGGGCCCAACAACCACCAATCGTCGTTCCTAGTGTGGAGGTATTATGAATGAATTAAAACATGTACCGATACGAACTTGTATTGGATGTGGAATAAAAAGACCTCAAAAAGAATTTGTTAAATTAGTAAAGACAAAAGAGAATTTAATAACAATAAATTCAAACGATAACAAACGTAAACTAGAAGGAAGAAGTGTCTATATTTGTAAATCTTATGAATGCTGGACAAATACAATAAAAAAAGAAAAAATAGAGCGGAATATGAAATCTACTTTGTCAAAAAATGACAAAGATATTATATGTGATTATATGTTTAAATATAGGTTGTGATAATTATGTCTGAAACAAGTTCAATACAAGAAAAAGAACAAAATACCAGTAAATCCCTTGAAATTGCTCCTAACACTACGATTTCAGATCTTGCTGAGTTGCTCAATAGCAACCCTGTAGATTTAATGAAGCAATTGATGAGAGTAGGAATTATGGCAAATATAAATGCCATTTTAGACATCCAAATTATTGAAAAAATTGCTACTGCATTTGGGTATACTATTATTGTAAAAGAAAATACTCAACCTGCGTCTCTTTTTGACTCTCGGAAAATTGATGAAGAAATAGATTTATCCAATCATATATTAAGAGCCCCTATAATCACTGTGTTAGGCCATGTTGACCATGGTAAAACAAGCGTTTTAGATGCTATACGTGAAAGCCATATAGCTGAAAAGGAAACTGGTGGAATAACACAACACATTGGTGCTTATCAAATAACTTATAAAGACCAACCAATAACATTTATTGACACACCAGGTCATGCAGCATTTACAGCGATGAGGGCAAGAGGTGCTGAAATAACAGATATCGCTGTTTTGGTAGTAGCCGCTGATGATGGGATAATGCCACAAACACTTGAAGCAATTGATCATGCTAAAGCAGCAAAAGTCCCTATTGTAGTCGCTATCAATAAATGTGATCTTGAAAACAGTGATCCAGATAGGATCAAAAGACAACTTGCTGAAAATGATTTGTTAGTGGAAGACTGGGGTGGAGACATAATATGCGTTTCAGTATCTGCTAAAACTGGTATGGGACTAGATACTTTATTAGAAAATCTTTTGCTTTTAGCCGAAGTTTCAGAATTGAAAGCAAATCCTAATACTCAAGCTAGTGGTGTAGTAATAGAAGCAAAATTAGATAAAAATAGAGGACCAGTAGCAACCCTATTAGTACAATCAGGCACTCTAAATATTGGTGAAAAAATATTCACTAATTCTACTGAAGGTAGAATAAAATCTATGTTCAACTATAATAATGAAAAGATAGAAAATGCCCTCCCATCATACCCTGTTGAAATTATGGGTATAAATAAACCACCTCTAGCAGGTGAAGTATTTATGGTTGCATCTTCTGAGAAAGAAGCTGAAGAATTACTTGAAGCTCGAAAAAAATCTAGGTCAAAAATATCTGATTATTCTGTATCTGAAAGTACCGTTTCAATAAATACGGGACAACTGGTAAAAGACATCCCTCTGATAATTAAAACAGATGTCCAAGGTTCAGCAGAAGCTATAAGAGACTCTTTAACTAAACTAAGTAATGATATTGCAAAAGTAAGTATTATTCATTCTTCAAGTGGATTTATCACAGAAACTGATTTATTACTCGCTTCAACAACAAATGCAATAGTAATAGGTTTTCGAACAAGTCTCGCACAAAGTGCAAAACAAGTTGCAGACTCCGTAAATATTCCAATCAAATTTTATGAGATTATCTATGAACTAATTGAGTATATCGAGACCTTAATTATTGGTTCAGAAGAAGTAGAGGAAGTTGATAGTATTGACGGACATGCAACTATACGAGCTATATTCTCAAGGAGTAAAAGATCAAAAATTGCAGGGTTATATGTATCTGATGGGAAAATAACTCGATCTAGCATGATTCGGGTCATTAGAGGTGGTACAGAAATACACGATGGATCAATAACTACCCTAAGAAGATTTCAAGAAGATATTAGGGAAGTAGGGGTAGGACTTGAATGTGGAATTACTTTTTCGAACTTTGAAGAATTCCAAGAAGATGATGAGTTAATTATACATAGTAAAAAGTAAATGTAATCAAATATGGATGATCGACGTATTAGAAAAATTAATGACCTGTTACAAGAAGAAATTGGCTGGCTTATTACAACTGAATTGAAAGACCCACGTTTATCTCTTCTACTAAGTGTAACCAAAGTTATAGCAAGTAAAGATTTAAAATCTGCCAAAATTATGATTAGCGTGATGGGTTCTATCGATGAACAGCAAAATGCTCTTAAAGCACTAAACGATGCAAGCGGCTATATTTACAACGAATTAAAATCTCGAGTCAGGCTTCGTTATCTTCCATATTTAAAATTTTTGCAAGATGATTCTATTGAAGCCATGGTAAACCTTCCCAATACAGCGAATTAAATTTTAATACTGTAATGATAAATACAATCATTAATATAGATAAAGACTCAGGTATTACGTCAACGGGTGTTGATAAAAATATTAAAAAAATTATTGGCACTAAAAAAATAGGCCATGTAGGTACATTAGATCCTCTTGCAACAGGCATTTTACCAATATTTATAGGCCAAGCCACACGTTTGATTAATTTTATGAACGATAGAACAAAAGAGTATCTATGTGATCTAGAATTAGGATTTACGTCAACTACTTTTGATACTGAAGGAGAAGTGACAAAAGTACCCTATAAATTAACAGTCAGTAATGATTTATTAGAATCAGTTGTGTCAACGTTTATTGGAGAAACACTTCAAGTGCCTCCAATATATAGTTCTGTAAAGGTTAATGGACGCAGGGCATATTCTCTAGCTAGAAAAGGAATACAATTCAATCTTGCAGCAAAAAGAATTTATATCGAGGATGTAACAATTATTAAAAATAACATGCCTACCATATCATTATCAATTAAATGTAATGAAGGGGTATATATACGGTCATTAGTTCATGATATAGGTGAAAGATTAAAATGTGGGGCGATTTTAACAAAACTAAGAAGAACTAAAAGTGGTATTTTTGACCTAAATACAGCAACTACGTTGGAACATTTATCTACTGATAACTGGAAAGACCATACAATACCAATCGATCATATAATCAAACATTTACCAAGAATAAATACGAATGAAAATGAGCGGTATAAACTAAGTACTGGCCAGGCAATAACGAAAAGAATAAGTGATAATGACTTTGATGATCAAAGTTTTGTGCGTTGTTATGACTACGAAAACATGTTTATTGGAATAGCGCAGTTCGAAAAGGACAACAACTTATACCTACCTCATAAAATATTCATTTGATTCGAAATACACAAAAATGAAATATTTTTGTTAAGTTATACCTATTTTTTTCATATTATAGGCATAAAACTTGACAATTTAGTTAATAATATTGTCTACTTAGTTAGATACGAGCTGTTCTTTAATTTTTTTAATTTAAATAAAGGTGGTATAGCTATGAAATTCTATAACTTAAAGCTGCGAAAATCCGTTGAAGTCGATGAAAAAGATGTTACCTTAGTAACTATGAAAAATGGTCGACCTGCTGCAAGAGCAACTACTACAATT
>Ga0209501_10000535_pt1 | contig 46207 bp, 46 predicted proteins | sample ArcticOcean_MG_C_4_FD_187434 | JGI IMG/M metagenome (GOLD analysis project Ga0209501, IMG submission 187434) | Marine microbial communities from western Arctic Ocean - ArcticOcean_MG_CB4_134 (SPAdes) (version 2) | ecosystem: Environmental > Aquatic > Marine > Oceanic | place: Arctic Ocean...
TAACTATCCAACATCCGAAGATGCGGAGATCCGATCGCAGTACCCTTATGCACTCACAAAGAACTTAGGAGAGCAACTAGCAATGCACTGGGCCGAACTGTACGACCTACCTGTTGTTTGCCTTCGCCTGTTCAATGTCTACGGTCCGCGCAGCCGAACTTCTGGAACGTATGGTGCAGTGTTTGGTGTGTTCCTTGCGCAGAAGCTTGCAGGAAAGCCGTACACAGTTGTCGGTGATGGAACGCAGACACGAGACTTTACCTTCGTTACAGACGTTGCTGATGCCTTTGTAGCGGCTGCAGAAAGTGACATCGTAGGTGAGATTATGAACGTAGGTACTGGTAACCCTCAGAGTGTGAATCGACTGGTTGAGCTGCTCGGTGGAGAGGTGACCTACATACCAAAACGTCCTGGAGAACCAGATTGCACTCATGCAGATATTTCTAAAATTAAGCAATTATTGAACTGGGAGTCCAAAGTCCCTATGAAGGATGGAGTGGCACAAATGCTTGAAAACATCGAATATTGGTCTAATGCACCTGTTTGGACGGCAGATTCCATAGAAAAAGAGACGCAATCATGGTTTCAATATCTCTCGTAAATCCGTAGAATCTCTTAGCTATGAGTTCAGAAAGAAAGATTTTCCCTCTAGAGGAGCTGGCTTCACTGATTGCCTCTCTAAAAGATGAAGGCAAAAGAGTGGTGCATTGCCATGGGGTTTTTGATTTATTGCATCCAGGGCATTTCAAGCATTTTGCTTCAGCAAAGAAAGAGGGTGATGTGTTAGTCGTGACACTTACGCCAGATGAGTATGTTAACAAAGGGCCAGGCCGACCAGCGTTTGGGACACAGCTGCGTGCGGAACAGCTTGCCGCTCTTGCAGATATTGATTACGTCGCTGTAAATAATTGGCCAACTGCAGTGGAAACTATCAGGCTATTACAACCGAGTGTGTATGCAAAGGGTCCTGATTATAAAGACCAATCACAAGATATTACTGGCAAGATTTCTGAGGAGCAACAGGCCATAATAGATGTTGGTGGTAGGTTGCATATCACCGATGATGTTTCGTTTAGTTCTAGCAATCTTTTGAATGATCACTTCGAAGTATTCCCAGGCAAAACCAAGGAGTTCTTACAGGAATTTAGACAGAAACATAGTGCTGAAGATGTTATTGCCAAGCTTGATGATCTTCAGTCTATGAAGGTGCTTATTGTGGGAGATACGATTATTGATGAGTATCACAGTTGTAGTGCTATTGGCATGGCGAGCAAGTCTACATCTATTAATGCACGATTTATGGGTGAGGAAACATATCTTGGTGGCGTACTTGCCATTGCAAATCAGGTTGCAGGTTTGTGTGATGATATACATCTTGTTTCTGTTTTAGGATCACAGGATTCCAAGGAAGAGATGATTCGCTCAGGGTTAAAGCAGAACATAGAGACAGAGTTTTTTATAAGAGATGATGGACCAACAACGGTTAAGCGTCGCTACATTGACCCATTTCGTTATCAGAAAATGTTTGAGGTGACATTTATGGAAGATAGCCCACTACCAGAAGATACTGCCGATCAGTTGAATGCATATTTGAGCAAGCACATTGATGACTATGATTTGGTCATTGTTTCAGATTTTGGTCATGGCATGATTACACAGTCCACTATTGACCTATTAACAAAGAAGGCAAAGTACTTGGCACTGAACGTGCAGACCAATAGCTCAAATATTGGTTACAACCCTGTCACGAAGTTCCCCAAAGCAGATTACGCTTGTATCGATGAGCGAGAGCTGCGTATTGCGTATCACAACCGCAGTGGTGATGCAGACGAGCTTGCAGATCGTGTACAAAAAGACCTTTCCACCAAGATACTGACGGTTACACAGGGCACACATGGATCTTCTACATATGTTGGTGCTAGTGCTATTCAAACACCAGTGTTCTGCAGTGAAGTTATTGATACCATTGGAGCAGGAGATGCATACTTCTCTATTACTGCTCCTGTAGCTGCTGCAGGAATGGATCCTGAGATTGTTGGATTCCTCGGTAACATCGCAGGAGCTATAGCTGCTCGTATTGTTGGCAACAAAGAGTCTGTGGACCCCGTGACCTTAAAGAAATTTGTCACTACACTTCTCAAGTAATGAGCACAGCAGATTTTGCACGGCAGTATCTGAGTGATCTCAAAGAGATCATCGATCAAGTGGACATGGATGATATGGCGAAGGTCATGGAAGAAATTGCTCCGACTCTGTGTTCGGATCGTCATGTCTTTTTGGCAGGGAATGGTGGTAGTGCAGCAACAGCTTCTCATATGGCCAATGACTTAATGAAAACCGTAGCGAAAGCCTGTGGTAAAAGCATTCGGGCAATAGCCCTCTCTGACAATGTCCCATTGCTTACTGCTATCGGTAACGACGAAAGCTTTGATGAAATCTTTTCAGGACAACTCAAAGATCTTGGGCAGGAGGGAGACCTTCTTGTGGTTATCTCAGGTTCTGGCAATTCGCAGAATCTTGTACGCGCCTGTGAGCAGGCAAAAGAACTGAAGATCCGAACAGTGGGATTTCTCGGTATGGATGGCGGAAAATTGCGTGGCCTTACAGATGTATCAGTGGTTGTTCCGAGTAACGACTACGGCCCTATCGAGGACGTGCATGTTATTTTCAATCACTTGATTACCGCGTACTTAAAAGAGCAATGAACCTGATTATTACAATCTGTGCACGTGGCGGGAGCAAAGGTATCCCTGGCAAGAATATTAAGCCTATAGCAGGAAAGTCTCTTATTGCGTACACAATTGCTCAAGCAAAGAAATTTGTCGAGAAGCATGGGGGAGATATAGCGCTTTCGACAGAGAGTGATCAAATTCGAGCTGTAGCAGCAGAGTTTGGATTGGAGACGGAATACATGAGATCTGAAGATCTTGGAGGAGATGATATAGGAAAAGAAGCTGTCATGCGCGAAGCGCTTTTATACTATGAAGAACAGAAAGGCGAGAAGTACGATATGTTGCTTGATCTAGACGTAACTTCCCCCCTACGTACGACAGAAGATCTTGAAGCAGGCCTTTTTATGATGGAAGAGAACCAGAAAGCATTAAATCTGTATTCCGTAAATCGTGCAGCGCGTAACCCATACTTCAATATGGTTGAACAGGGAGAGGATGATTTTTATCATCTTTGCAAGACACCAGAGAAGCCTATCCTTTCACGTCAAAACGTACCGGATGTCTACGATCTGAATGCATCTTTCTACTACTACCGCAGAGAGTTTTTTGATCAAGGATGGACGACACCGTTTACTGATCGAGCAATTATCTACGAAATGCCACACATGTGTTTTGATCTTGACGATCTACAGGATTACGAAATGCTCGATTACTTTATAGAGCACGAGCGGCTTGATTTCGACTTTGGATCATGAAGATTCTTATCATTGGACTCGGTTCTATTGCAAAAAAACACATTGCCACATTGGAAAAACTGAATATCGCTGCAGAGATTTTTGCATTACGGTCGAGTAAAGATGCACAGCCTTATGCAGGAGTAACTGATGTCTACGATCTCTCTGATGTTCCTGAAGACATTGATTTTGTTATGATTTGCAATCCTACAAATCTGCATTTTCAGACCATTCAACAGGTGCAATCTCTTGGGAAGCCGCTCTTTATCGAAAAGCCTGTTGTACGTCATCTAGAGGAGATAGATGCCTTATCTGCTATCACTGTACCAACGTACATTGCATGCCATCTGCGACATCATCCGTGTGTCCAGTTTGCTAAAGACAGTATCGGTGATCGCAAGATCAAGGCAGTACACATCAAATGTGGTTCCTACATGCCAGACTGGATACCGAGTATCGACTGGAAGCAGGGGTTTCGTGCGGACAAGAAAGCAAGTGGTGGTGTGCATCTCGAACTGATTCATGAGCTGGACTACGCAACGTGGATCTTTGGCAAACCATCAGGTATTCAATCAGATCTTAAAAACTCTGGAGAGCTTGGCATCGACATTGTCGATGATGCTTCCTACACACTTACGTATCCGAACTTTGAAGCGGAGATCAATGTGAACTACATTGACCGAGAAGCTTCGCGTTATATGGACATCGAATTTGAGGACAGTGTTTGGCACGTCGATATCCTGAATTTTCGTATTGAAGAGGACGGGGAAGAAATCTTCTCATCTGATATGGATATTTCGGATGTCTACGCGTCCCAGATGCAGTATTTTCTTAACTGCCTGCACGAAGGAATTCAGCCGATGAATTCGGTTCAAGAGGCGGCAGAAGTGCTGAAATTGGCATTAGATTAGCTATTAAATAGTATATTGACATATATATACATATAGATATAATCATACATATGCCAGCATCAGAAGGACCAAGATTTACAGAGGCTCAATAGAGCTCACTTCTTGATTTATGCAAGGTTCGAAATAATGTTCGTGCGAAAACAAACACTCTGATGCATTCTGTCGATACAGAATCCGAGAGTTGTTCTCAAGTTGCTCGAGAGCGTCTTATGCAGATTAAAGAGGCATATGACATACTGGTAGCAGCAGGCACTCCTGAGGATGGGCAAAACTACTTTGATGGTTTGCATGCATACTTCCTTGCGCGAGAAAAAGATGACAGTGAAACATTTACTCTTAAAGATGCACACAATGCCGTTGTACGAGATTCCAAGCATTCAGAGTTTCGTCAAGCATTTATGGAATTCTGTATTGCTGAAGCTGAAGAGTGGTCAGGAGATTCGGAAAGAGTACATCTCGGAGTACTTGCCAAAGAATTCAGTGCCAATGGTCTTAGGCGCAATGGAATTCATTTGAAACAGGCAGTAGTAGAAGCTGATACAGCATCTGACGCAACTCACTTAACTGCTACACCGGATTTTACCACTGCAAATGAACTACTCGCAGAATCACAGCAAATATTCCGCGAAGTGGAAGCACATTGGGAAGCGACAGGAGATAGAACCTCTCTCAAGAGAGTGAGCTACGAGTTTGCAGAACTTGCCGGTCAGGACATTCCGCCAAACTGGGAATTAGCTGCGGAGTATCATAAGAAAGCTGGGGAGATGGCGATTGAGGATCAGCAAGAGGGAGATGAAACAGCAGAAACTGCTGCAGATTTCGCTATTGCTCAGACAAAATACTGTGAAGCATGTTTGAAAGGTGAGCTCGGAGCAATGCTACTAGATCAAATTGTGCGTGAGACTGAAAATTGCACTAAACTCTTCCAATCGCTTGCTGAAAAAGGAACTCAAAGAGCTATTGATTGGGTCGGGAACAGCCATGCCCATCTTGCAGAAGCCCAAGAGGCTGTTGGAGATCTAGAGGTAGCTCTTGCATCATGGAAAGCATGTGATAGCGATCCTGTAGTTAATGGTGAACAGTTTCGACAACTCAAAGACGAGGCAGAGAAAGTAATTAACCGGCTTAGTACAGAGCTTGAAAACTAGTTTACTTGGTATTTAAGCTTCCACTCTTCTCCATTCTTCTCCCAGAGAGATTCATCTCGGAAGGAGTCTATCTTTTTAGTGAATTCTTGTTTTGAGATATCAATGTATTTAAGGAAGTCTTCTAGGTAACGTTCTGGATACTCTCCATCAAATCTGTTTACGAGGGATATTCCTTCCTCTCTTGTGATTTCTCCGTGACGAATTTCCTGTGCAGCATCCTGTGTTGCTCTACCGTATCCAAATTTAATAAAAGTAGTGTAGTAAAAGAAGTCGTCCGTTCGGTCATCGAGACTATTGTATTTGCTATAGGTTCCAGTAGTTCTATCTGGTGCTGCCTCAAAGCCGCAGTTTTCAACAGAGTAATAATAGGCCTCCTGCGGGTGCCAGTTTTTGTAGTAGCCAAGGTAGTGAAATTCCACATCCAACTTCTCTATCTCTTCTGGTTCCGCAGGGAAGTATGGTTGAAGGTCTGCTTTTTCTATACCTTGTTCTAAGTATTCTGATACTGGTGTTCCACCAAGATAGATATCATCAAGATGTTTGCCTTGGAGAAAATCTAGACGAAAACCTTCGTTTTCTGTTGTATTTGGCGTGAATTTTGCTTGGTCTATACCAACATTCGCTCCGTACTCTCCGGGGTTCTCTCCGTAGAAAATCAATGGAATACCAAATTGCACCGCCATTTTTACAGCGAATGTTTTCTGTCCAATAATGAATGGCTGAAAGGGGTGTAGTAGGTTTTCGAAAGCATTCTTTGTCATCATTCTGTGTATCTTTCCGTTGGGCGTGAACAGATAGTTATCCAGTCCTCCTTCGTGAATCCAATTTTGGAAGTTGCGAAAGCCAATATCGGTATATAGGTGTGGCGCCCATGTTACAGTGAGGGGATGCATTCCATATTCGTATTTGAGCAAGTGCGATGCGTAGCAACTATCTTTTCCGCCACTCCCAGGAACGATACAGTCATAGGAACCGTCCGTCTTTCGGAACTTGTTGCATAGTTCTCTGAGCTCTTTGTCTCTCTGCTCCCAGTCCATCGTTCCATTAAATTTTTTCTCACAGAAACGACATGCAGCGCAGACCCCTTCTTCATCAAATTCTATATAGCGGTGCTTTCTAGACTCGTGATGCTCATATTCATTACAAGAGCTTGGTCGTGTATTGGGCATGACACACTTGGTACAGAATTTTACTTCTGTTGGAAGCCCGTAACGACGATCATCAGACATAGATTATTGAGGTTCACACCACACATTCTGGTCGAGAAGCATTGGCCAGATACCGCATGGCTTTGGATTAATCTTTGTAGACCATGGTTCTGTCAGTACTTCTGCCTTTCTTGTCACTTTGAATCCGTGAGGATTAAAGAGGCAGTTTAAGTCTTGTCGTGGGAATCCTCCTGGGTACTCATCTGCCAAGTCTTCGGTGTAAATACCGTACTTTGTAAGGCGGCAAAGCTCTCCTGCGAACTTGTCTGCAGACTCATCTGCGAGGATTTCAAAGACACCAGAGTTAAGAGAATAGTCGAAGTGTTTGTCGTCAAAGGGTAGTGGCTTGGTAGCATCGTCAACTTGGAACTCCATTGTGACGCGGTCATCAGTAGAGGTAACGTGCTTTTGTGCGTTGCCAATACGAGACGGGCTGAGGTCTGACCCAACGATGTGGATCTTGTGTCCTTTACCGGTTCTCTTGAACTCGTTACAGATGAAATCCACAAGGGTCTGTGTTAGGTCTCCGTCTCCACACCCAAGGTCCAAAATCGTGGTGCAGTCCTCTCCACAGAACTTTTCCCAGTTGAGTGGCATCTGGTACCAAGACTTTCGGAGCCGTAGATACTCCCATTTTTCCTTATTAATAGAACGATCTGCGTTTTCAAAGTAGTCTTCAAAATCGGTCTTTCCTATCCATTCTGCACGCTGATTGTAGTAATACTTGCTTGCCTTACGGTGCGCAGGACGAAGCCAACGGAGCCATAGGTGCCATTTTCTGAATTCTTTTATTGCAGCCAAAGGGTCTTTTGTCATTGGCCATTTTTCTACTACAGGTTTGTAATCTATATCGAGAGCCATAATATTTCTAGGGGGTATGTCCCGAGGATCCTACAGGTCTTTATGGGCTTATTCCATTAATCTTACAAAATTCTCGATGATCTTTAACCCGGTCTTACCACTCTTTTCTGGGTGGAATTGGCAACCGAAGACATTGTTTTGTCGTATGACTGATGTAAACGAAAAGTCACCGTATGTGGTGGTCGCAAGACCGTGCTCAGCCACTGATGGTTTCATGTAATACGAATGGACAAAGTACATTTCTGGATTCGATCCAATTCCTTCAAAAATAGACCCATCCCACTCTTGTGCAGGTTCTATTTCATTCCAGCCAATGTGGGGAATGCGTTCACCGATATCCTGAAACCGTAGCACGTCCCCGGGGATGATGTTGAGCCCAGCGTGCTCTCCAAACTCGTAGCTTGTACTCATGAGTAGTTGTGCACCGAGGCAAATACCCATTATGGGTTTTTCTTGTGCATGAACCTCTTTTACTGCATCGATCAATGTACGATCGCGCAGCCCCTGCATTCCCGCTTCGAATGCTCCAACACCAGGTAGTACAATGGCATCTGCAGAGAGAAGTTCTTCTGCATTGTCAGTCATGGCACAGTCTGTTGCATACAGTTGAAATGCCTTCAGTGCATTGTGCACATTCCCTACGCCGTAGTCGACTATGCATATCTTCATGCGCGGATGGGGAGAGAAGCATCACGTAATTCTTTTTTAAGGTTGGAAATAGTCCATTCGTCGTAGTACAACATGCTCGCACAGGCCAAGCCATCCACTTTACCTTTGCTTACAGCATTTTGCATAGACTGTGCATTCTTTGCTCCACCATATACCACAAGAGGCACAGGGCAGTTGGGACTGATGGTTTCGATAAGTTCGAGATCGTATCCCTTTCGTGTTCCATCAAAATCTACAGAGGTCAGCATCACCTCTCCAATCTCATAGGTGAGTGCTTCTTGAATCCACTGTGCAACATCACGTCCACTGTGTTCACGTCCACCATCGGTATACACCTCCCATCCACTGGGGTGCGCAGTGCTACATTTTGCCTCGACACTCAGTACAATGCATTGCGATCCAAATTGATGGACAGCATCTCTAAGAAATTCAGGATTCTTTGTCGCAAATGTATTGATTGCCACTTTATCTGCACCAACGCGTAATGCATCATTAATATCATCAAGTGAGCGGATGCCCCCACCGACAGTCATAGGGATAAATAGCTCATTAGCTACGGCTTTTACGAGCTCAAAATCTATATTTCTCTCGTAGAGGCTGGCGACAATATCCATGTATACCAGCTCATCTGCTCCTTGCTCGTAGTACTTTTTGGCTAGATCTACAGGTGAGCCCATTACACGCAACCCTTCCATATGGATGCCTTTTACGACATTGTGGCCTTTTACGTCCAATCGTGGAATGATGCGGATTTTTTTCATAGAATGGGTTCTTTGCGTTAAAATGATGGACAATGAAACACGTCTACATTATCACTGATATCGGGGTGAACCATAATGGAAAGCTCGAAACTGCAAAGGAGCTGGTAGATGTTGCACTGGATGCCGGAGTAGATGCTGTGAAGCTGCAACTGTTTAATCCAGAAGAGATTGCATCGGAGAGTGCACCACTTGCCGAATATCAAAAAGACTCTGGTCAAACGAGTCAGATCGATATGCTTCGTGCGCTCACACTCACACAGGAAGAATACAAAGAGATACTTGCTTATACGACGGAGAAAGGAATCGACCTTATCGTTACGCCGTACGATATTGAGTCTGCTAAATTTCTCGTATCCATCGGAGTTGCTCCACTGAAAATTCCTTCCTGCGAAGTTACCAATCTACCTTTCTTGAAAGGGGTTGCTGCGCTTGGTGTACCAGTCATTCTCAGTAGTGGGACGTGCAACCTCGAAGAGGTGGATGATGCAGTTACTATCTTTAAAGATGCCGGAGTGGATCTTATCCTTCTGCACTGCACCAGCAGTTATCCCACTCCATTCGATCAGGTGAACTTGCGTGTGATGGAAACATTAGAAAAAAAGTTTTCTGTGCCAGTCGGTCTCTCAGATCACACACCGGGAATTGCTGTTCCTATTGCAGCAGCAGCCTTGGGTGCTGTGGTTATTGAAAAGCACTTTACGCTCGACAAAAATGCAGAGGGACCAGACCACAAGGCGTCATTAGAGCCAGATGAAGTTAAATCTATGGTAGAAGGTGTGCGCGCGGCAGAAGCTGCGCTTGGTAGCTCTGAAAAAATCATTCAACCAGCTGAGCAAAACACGGCAGACATTGCTCGTCGTTCGGTGGTTGCTACTATTGATCTTTCATCTGGTGAGCAGTTAACAGTAGAGAACACGGCTATCAAAAGGCCTGGTACGGGTATTTCTCCAAAAGAGTATGAAGCAGCTATCGGCAAAGCAGTAAATCAGGATATTTCTGTTGGCACTCCTATTACACACGACATGCTTTTATGAAAAAGATCTTAGCTATCACTGGTACTAGAGCAGATTATGGGATTTACAAACCTGTGCTTGATGCACTGGAAGCATCCGATCAGATCGAACTAAGCGTTGTGGTTGTAGGTATGCATCTTCTTGAAGAATTTGGCCACACAGTCGACCAAATAAACGCTGATGGATTTAGCATTGTTGCAGAGCTCAATACGATGACAACGGAGGACACGAAAAAAGCGATGGCTGAATATGTGGGTAAGAGTACGCAGGAATTTACAACTGTGTTTGTAGAGCAGAACCCCGATATTATCTTTGTATTAGGCGATAGAGGTGAAATGCTTGCTGCAGCAACTGCAGCGGTCTACCTGCAAATTCCTATCGCACAGTTACATGCTGGAGAGCATTCTGGCTCTGTGGATGATCCTGTGCGTCATGCTATTACCCAACTCAGTACGATGCATCTCTGTACTACAGAGAACTATGCAAAAAACGTAAAACAGATGTGTCCAGAAGCACAGTACATTCATACCGTTGGCGCTCCGGCTCTCGATACGATTCTCTCTTCAGATTTTATTCCTAAAGAAGAACTCGTTACCCGTTTTGGTTTTGATGTATCCAAAAAGACTGTTCTCTTTCTACAGCATCCGGATACAACAGATCCATTAGGCCCTGAAGATCAACTGAAACCAAGTCTGGAAGCTCTGGAATCTTTCGATGGAAATATTCTGATTATCGGAAGTAATGCAGATGCCGGAGGCATGGAAATGAATGCACTATTAGAATCATTTGCAGATAGAAATGACAACACATACTTCGAAATCAGCTTGCCTCACAGAGAGTTTCTTTCTTGTGAGAACGCGTGTGATGTATTGGTTGGAAACTCTTCTAGTGGCATTATCGAGGCTGCATCTTTCAATCTTCAGGTTGTTAATATTGGTGACCGACAGAAGGGTCGCTTGCGATCGGGCAATGTTCTTGATGTTCCATACGATGCTAATGCAATTACAGCAGGCATCAAGGAAGGTATTGATAGCAATGGAACATATGAAAATATCTATGGTGATGGAAAGGCAGCAGAGCGGATTCTCAAGATTTTTACTGATCTTTAAGCGAAGTATGCTGCTTCGTCGGGGTTGTTTGTTGTAAGAGCGCGTGTACGTCGATCGAGTTCTTCTGTAGACATAGTGTGTGAGAGTTCTCGGATAGACTGTATATCCTTTTTTGTGTGAGATGTCCCTTCTCCTTCTTGAGGAATTTGCGGCAGTACTCCTTCTTTGATCATTGGTATGGCTTCTGCAAACACTGCAATTTCTACAGCGAGTGCACGTTGGTATAGCTCATTTGCAGTATCGGTATCTTGTACTTCTATTTTTTGCTGCAACGCTATAGGCCCAGTATCCACTCCTTCATCAATCCAGTGGAGTGTTGCTCCGTATGGTGTGCCATCCATAATTGCCCATGTTGGTGTATGCCATCCGCGATTCCATGGAAGGTATGCAGGATGCAGATTTAACGTACCAATTTTTGGTAGATCGATAATTTCTTGTGGAATGATATGGGGAAAATGGACGGAAATCAGGTAGTCAGATCCTGCTACCTTCTCTGGGGCAATTTTCCTTCCAATAGAGACTGGTATCTCTGGAAGGAGGTCTTGCAATTGCGTATTATGGCTCCCATTTTCGGGTAGTAAAAGAGCTGTAGGGCTTATATCAGCCTCTAGAAGCAGTTTAAGACAATCGACACCTATTTGCCTATTCGCCGCGTAACAAATGGAAATTGTGGACATACAATATAGAGTCGTTAGTGTATCGTAGAATCCATGGATCTGCAGCAAATTCCACTCTCCAGCCCTGATATTTCTGACGAAGACATTCAATCAGTTGTGAATGTTCTCAGGACGCCACGCCTTTCGCTTGGGCCAAAATTGCCGGAATTTGAACAACACTTTGCGGATTTTTGTGGAACCAAACATGCAGTGGCAGTAAGCAGCGGAACAGCTGCATTACATCTTTGTGTGCGTGCTCTGGGTATTGGAGAGGGGGACGAAGTAATCACAACACCGTTTAGTTTTATAGCTTCAGCTAACTGTGCACTTTTTGAAAAGGCGACAGTGAAGTTTGTTGATATTCTTCCAGATACGTTGTGTATTGATCCTTCAAAAATAGAAGAAGCGATCACTGAGAATACAAAAGCAATTGTTGCGGTGGATATCTTTGGATATCTCTGTGACTGGGATGCGCTAGAGGCAATTGCTAAAAAGCATAATCTCGCACTTATCGAGGATAGTTGCGAAGCACTTGGCTCTGCACGGGGTAGTAAAAAAGCTGGAACATTTGGTGACTGTGGAACATTTGCATTTTATCCCAATAAGCAGATGACTACTGGTGAAGGGGGAATACTTGTTACCGATCGTGATGACATTGCTGCATCTGCACGCGCGACGCGTAATCAAGGACGAGATCCAAGTAGTGAGTTTCTTGAGCATCATCATCTTGGATACAACTATCGTATTTCTGATATCAACTGTGCACTTGGCACCTCTCAACTTAGCCGCCTTCCTGAGTTTATTGCAAAACGATCTGAAGTTGCAGGATGGTATGCAGAAGAGCTTTCTAGGCTCAGTAATCATATTACTGCACCAAAGGGGCAATCTGGAGTTGATATTAGCTGGTTTGTGTATGTTATACATTTGAATGATCGCTATAGCTCTATGCAGCGTGATCAACTCATGGATTACCTGCGCAAAAGCAATATTGGTTGCAACAACTACTTTCCATCAATTCATCTTCAACCGCTCTATAAGAGAGAATTTGGCTACAAAGAGGGGGATTTTCCTATTGCAGAGGGTATTTCACAGCGTACTCTGGCACTCCCATTCTTTACCAAAATCTCTAGAGAGGAGGTTGCGCAAGTCGCTCGAGTCCTTGAAGATGGTATAACCTCCCTCTCCTAATATATGACATCTGTCTTTAAGGGTAAGAAAATCCTCGTCACCGGCGCAACTGGCTCCATTGGCTCCGAGATTGTTCGTCAGCTTCTCAAAGAAGATCCCGCGGTTATCCGCCTGTATTCTCGTGATGAACATAAGCAATATCTTATGCAGCAAGAATTTGAAGGTTTCACGAATATTCGCTATTTACTTGGAGATGTACGGGATCGTAATCGATTAGAAACGGCAATGCAGGGAGTTGATCTCGTCTTTCACACTGCAGCTTACAAGCATGTACCTCTCTGTGAATATAATTCCTTCGAGGCTGTAAAAACCAATGTCATTGGAACGCAGAATATTATTGATGCTGCTATGGCGAATAATGTAGATCGCGTATTACTTATAAGCTCAGATAAAGCAGCAAGTCCACCTAATGTTATGGGCGCTACAAAGCTCCTTGCTGAAAAGCTGATGACTTCTGTAATGCATAGTAGGGGGGAAAAGAAGACACGGTTCTCTAGTGTTCGCTTTGGTAATGTTCTTGGATCTCGAGGATCCGTAATTCCTTTGTTTGCAAAGCAAATTCGAGATGGTGAGCCTGTAACAATTACAGATCCTGAGATGGTTCGTTTTTTTATGTCTATACCTGATGCTGTGCAACTTACCTTTAGTGCAATGGAAAAAATGGACGGTGGAGAAGTATTTATCTTAAAGATGCCAGTAGTCAAGCTTGGCGACCTTACAGATGTGTTGGTTGAAGAGTTGGCTGCTAAGAATAACCAAGATCCATCGAGTATCGAGCGCAAGATCATCGGCATTCGTCCAGGTGAGAAAATGCAAGAGATATTGATGACGGACGAAGAGGCAATGCATGCAGATGACTCAGGTGATATGTTTGTTGTGCGTTCATCACTCAAGCTTCCTGGAGAAATAGAACCCGCAATAAAAGAGTCTAAAGGACTCGCGAAGGGGTATGGCTCTAAAGATGCAAAGCTGCTTTCTAAAGAGGAGATCAAAGAGCTGCTTTCTGATGTACTTAGTGCGCCTGATCTTTGTTGCTCATGAAGCCAACCATTCTTTTTGTGCAGCGGGTAACAGCTGCGGTGCTTGAAACAATACCGGTAGCAAAACGTATTCAACAAGATGGAATATTTTCTGTTGCGTATCTTGTTGACTCTCCCACAGCTGCAGCTCAAGTTCCCTTACTTCTTGTTGCAGGGATTACTGCATTGCATCCGTCTGGACGAGAATATACAGAGGCACCACAGCAATCTTCTGAGGCAAAATCAAAAATTACTCCTAAGAACAACAATATGAAAGAGAGGGTCTTTGCTCTCATCCCTTCATTCATTAAAGAGATTCTCAACGGTCGTTCACGACTTAAACGTGCTCGATCGCTACTCTCTTCGAATCATGTTGCAGCCATTGCAATTTCTGGAGATCGGCTTCTTGGTTGGGAGATTACGATGATTAAGGCAGGGCATGACCTTGGCATCAAAAGCGTAATCACTCCGTATGCACTTAACTATCGGGATAGCATTGCTGAAAATCGTTTGCGTAGTCGAAACTTCGAAACAGACTTTAGAGTGAAAGGGATACATAAGAGATTCATTGCACTTCTCTTTCCTCAATGGGCACATACATACAAAAGCATGCGACTCTTTTTTCATCCTGTTACACCATCACTTGCAGCATGGTTTCTTGGAACGATGTCAAAAAATCCTTGGATATCTGGAGGGGGACATGCTGATATGTATGCCATTGAAAGTGGCCTAGCTAAAGGCACAGCATTGAAGGAAGGTGTATCAGAAGAGAAAGTGGTTGTTACAGGTAAGCCATCTGTAGATGATCTTGCTGACCTCATCCATAGTGCTGACTTAGAAGAGCTGCGTAAAGATTATGGCATTCCTGAGGGTAATAAGGTTGTACTGTGCGCAGTTCCACAACTTGGAGAGCATGGGTTACTTCCTTGGGACAAGCATATGCAGGAGACAGAATTTTTATTTGAACAGATGAGTGCACTTCCTGATACATCTGTGTTGTTAAGTCTTCATCCAAAAATGGATCCAGAAAATTACAAAAAACTAGCTGCACAGTATGGTGCACAGATTCCAGATGCACGTGTGTACTCTCTTCTTCCGCTTTGTCATGTGTTTGTCGCAACCGCGTCTAGCATTGTTGTACAGGCTATAGCTATTTCAAAGCCGAGTGTTGTTGTTGATTTTAGTAAACTCGATCCAGAAGACTTTTATGTAGGTTCTCCGGGAGTTACTACCTTGTGGGATAGGGAAAAACTTTATCCTACGTTAGAAAAACTCTTAACGGATGATGTGTTTTATAAGCAGCAGCAAGCAGCTCAAGGTCAAGAGGGGGATAAATGGGCACTACTAGATGGCAAGTGTACCGAGCGTGTTACAGAGGAGATCTACAAGCTTACTGAAGGTGTGTTTTAAGTTTGTTTGCAATAAATACATCAGTTGCGCTTCTTGCTTCATATGTTAAGCCTCCTGTGTGTGGCGTGATGATTACGTTATCATGTTTCTGTGCGTAATTGATCAGTGCGCTTTGTACTTCTCCATCAATAAATGCATGTTCGTCAGCCAACACGTCAGCTGCATATCCTGCGAGGTGATCTGATTCCAATGCATCTATAATTGCTGATTCATCGACTATTTGTCCACGTGCAGTATTAATCAAATATGCGTGAGGCTTCATTTTGTCGATCATTTCTTTTCCAAACCAGCCTTCGGTTTCTTTCTCTAGGTGAATGTGTAGAGAGATAACATCAGATTGTTGTAAGAGTTCTTCTTGTGTGAGGCCGCCATCTACATGTGGATCGGCATAGATCACATTCATGCCAAGCCCTTCGCCGTATCGAGCCATCATTTTTCCAAGTCGACCATAACCTATGATACCCAAAGTTTTTCCATGTACGCTGTGACCCTTAAATGCATTTCTGTTCCAACTGCCACTTAATACACTTCTGTGTGCTGCAGGTATGTTTCGAATAAGAGAAAGCATCAGGCCACAGGCATGTTCTGCGGTTGCTGTTACAGAATTCAGAAAATCCACTTCTCCTTTAAGGCTAAGTACAGTGATTCCCTTAGACTCTGCGTATGCTATGTCGATATTATCAGGACCAGTTACCGGTGATGCTATTGCTTGCAAATTTGGTGCTACATCCAATACCGATTTGTCGATGAGTACGTTGAGTTGGCAGATAAGAATGGTGACATCACTCATCAGTGTAAGGAGTTCTTCTTGTGTTGGCTCGACATATGTTACTTCTCCTAATTCTTCGAGAATTGTTTTTCCTTCATCTGTGAAGGTATCGCCAAGAGCGCAGAGAATGTTATGCATTTCGTTGTAGCCAGAAGGAAGCTAATTCGAGATCGATAGGATCATTTACATCCAAGGATCGTTCACGTGGCATTATCCATGGACGAGAGATCTTTCCAAAGAGATCTCCCTGCATCAGTAATTCAGTTTTTGTTAGGTATATAGCAGTGTTCCTCTTGAATGCGTTCGGTGTTTCATCGCGTTGAGCAGACTGTGTACCTTCTTTTGTAAAGAGTGGCTGAATGACATCATCTTCAATAAATTTAATTTTTTGAATAGAAAAGTCCTGTATCTCGACCATGCCCATTACAGAATCTGCATTAGTATCCACAATCTTCTTTATAGATTTATCGATATCTTCTGCAGTACGTAGTGGGGAGGTAGGTTGTAAGATCATGACATAGTCGTATTCTTCTCCGTTTTCCTTCATCCAGTTTACTGCATGTTGCACTACTTCAATTGAAGTGGAGGTATCTAGGGCAAGCTCCTGTGGTCGCATAAAGGGTGCCTCTGCACCATGAGAGATTGCCACTTCCGCTATAGACTCATCCTCTGTAGAGACGATACAGCGCGTAAGAAGTGTTGATTGCGTGGCTGCATCAATTGTATAGGCAATAAGTGGTTTACCTTCTAGGTCTGCTATGTTTTTATTCGGCACCCCCTTGGAACCACCACGCGCAGTTATAATGCCGAGGATGCGTTTATCGTTATACATGGTTAAGAGTTATAGAATTCCTTTTGTGTGTAGAGATCTACAGAGGCCAATGTATCTGTGATATTCTTGCTGCAGTGCTCTTTATAGTAGATGAAGCATGGTTCAAACTTGCCATGCTCTAACTGAGTAGAAATAGCAGTTGTAATAACTTTTTCGTCATACTGAGCAATATTAGTTACGTTTTCTCCGCATGTTCGTCCTTGTTGCCTGCTTCCGATATTGACTGTTGGAAGTCCGAGATACGATGCTTCTTTTATTCCTGCAGAAGAGTTTCCCACAAGACATGCACTGTGTTTAAGAAGTGTCATAAAATCTTCTGGCATCATGTATTTTAAGAATCGCATGTGGTCTGCATTTTCGTGTTCACGGAATATGCGGATAGCTTTTGCCACCTCATCTGTTCCAGCATCAATGTTTGGCCAGAACCACAGTGTTTGTACTCCGAGTGCTTGTACTGCTTTTAGTAGTACGTTGGTATGTTCACGGTTCTGTCCGGTTTCTGAAGTCACAGGATGATGCATGACAATGATAAATGGCTGTAGTAGATCTACCTCTGCACCAACTCCCATGCGATTAATTGTTTCTGCGGACAGTGTACTGTTGTGCTTTTGTGCATACTCCAGTTCAGGGCACCCTACATGAAAGATGTAGTTTGGATTTTCTCCCATCTGCCGTACTCGCTTACCGGATTCTTCGTTTGTGATGAAGTGTATGTGGGCGAGTTTTGTTACTGCATGCCGCACACTTTCATCAATGTTCCCTGTTGTGTCGCCACCTTCTATATGTGCAATAGAGATGTTCATGTAACCCGCTGCTATTGCTGCTGCCATTACTTCGTAGCGGTCTCCACGGACAACAACAATATCAGGTTTGAGGTTATCAAATACTGTTGCAAATTCCATAATGCCGATACCTGTTGTCTTTGCCATGGCTATGGAGTTTCCACCGGCGAGCGTCATGGTAATTTTTGCATCGTAGGTGAATCCATCCTTTTCCATTGCCTTCTCGACATTTCCGTATTGTGGAAGGATGGCTGATGCTGCAATAGCAATTTGGAGCTCCAAGTCTGGATGCTTTTGCACTTTCTCCAAAATAAACCGACTACGGGCGTAGTGGATGTGCGAGGTGATAATAAACAGAATCTTCCGTTTCATGAGATGAGGTCAGAATCTGTAATAGGATCGTACTTTTTGAGGCTTTTTGCGAGCATTTTCCCGATAACTTTCCCTACATATTCACTCTTGATTCCTTCTAATTCTGATGCAGGACGTAGGGCATAGACATCTTCTGTATCCAAAATGTGGCCTTTATTAAGGCTTTTAGCTGCTACCAGCTTCTTTTGGAAATAGGGACGAAAGACGTTTCTTGCTCCTTCGAGCTCTTTTTCCTTTTCTCCATAAAATGGGCTGGTATCTACTGTAGCGAACGATCCAGACCGAATAGCATTGACCATGGCCTTCATCTCTTTGGGGGTCATGGAGACTTTATGGTCTGATCCCCAGAGGTCTCGGGAGAGTGAAAAGTGCTTTTCAATGATTTGTGCTCCAAGTTGTACTGCCGCAAGTGTTGCATCGTGGCCTATGGAATGGTCGGAAAACCCTATGGGAATTTCTGGATACAACTCTTTAAATCTTTCTATTGTTGCAAGGTTGAATTCTTCTGGTGGACATGGATATTTGCTAACACAATAGAGGAGAATTACAGGTGATCCATGTTCTTTTATAAACGCTACTATCCGATCCAGCTCCTCAAAACTCACCATTCCGGAAGAAATAATGATGGGCCTCTTTGTATTGCAGAGCTCTTCCATTAATACAAAATCGAGCACATCTCCAGATCCTACTTTCCAAAATGGAGGATCAAACTTTGCTATTTTTTGTGCAGCCCCTCGGCTCATAGGTGTAGTAAAAAAGGTGATACCTTTTTGTGTGCAGTGCTTAATAACTTCTTCCCAAAACTGTTCAGGAGTTGCCTTTGTATTACGTGTTACCCATGCATAACGATCACTTCCTTTAAAATGTGGTGATACTACGTGAAGATCCATTTGTTCATCTTCAACAGTATGTGTTTGGAACTTTACAGCATCCGCACCACTTTCTATTGCTGCATCGATCAAAGCAATTGCATTTTCTGCATATTCTTCAGTACTTTTCTCTTCTTCAGATTGAATAAAGTTCTTGCCAATCTCTGCAATGATAAATATATCTTTGCCTTCGGGGGCCGATTGTTTGAGCGGAAGAGTGGCCATGGTGTTTTATATCCTCTGTGCCCAGATTACCTGATCCCTGAGTACAGACCACACACGTTGTGGATCTTTTGATCCAAAGAACGTAAATGGCTCGGTAAGTTGGATAGCTCTATCTTGTACTTCAAATCCAAATGGCTTGAGGTACTCACCAAGGTTTTCTCGTGGGTAGCCTCCTGGATAGAGGTCTATGCAATCTTCAAACATAATTCCCTTACGCGTTACTCTGCACATGTTTTTCATCATAAGCACAGCACGTTCGTCATTAAATACTTCAAAAAATCCGGTATTGAGTGTGCAGTCAAAGTATTGGTCTTCGTAAGCAGAAAGATCTTCAGCATTCCCTTCCTCAAAGCGAAATGTGATGCTGGGGTGTGGTGACTTGCATAACGTCTTGCAGTTATTGATACGTGAAGGACTGAGGTCAATCCCTACAAGTTCTATTGGGTGTTCCTGCCCAGTTTTCTCCCACTCCTTTGCGATAAAATCTGCCACTCGTTGTGTTACGTCTCCATCGCCACAACCAAGATCTAGCACCCTCTTACAGTCTGGTTTTGCAAACTCTTCCCAGTGATAGGGGATGATAAACCAGGATTTTCTTAGCTTTAGAAATTCCCATTTATACCGCTCGATTGTGCGATCTGCATTATCGAAATAATCTTCGAGATTGGTTTTGGCTATCCAGTCGGTACGCTGTTTTCGATACCGAAAATGTGATCGAATATTGGTGAGATTCAACCATCTCGCCCATCGCATCCAGGGACGATATTGCTTGATTGACGCAAGGGGGTCCTTGGTCATTGGCCAGTACTTGAGCGCATCGAAGTCTTTTGGGGTAGGATCGAGCATTTGTTGAATTTTGTGCTAAGGACACCAAGCTGTCAATGCAATGAATAAGGAGGTATTTGGTGTCCTTTTCATTCTCCTCTGGGTAAGGTGGAGCCGATATGAGCCTTGTAAAGCGTATTTGGCGCGTTCTTCGTAAGCCCCAGGTGATCTGGAAGGAGCTTGTTCTTCGTCTACAGGTTTTGTGTTTTGGTATCCGTTACCATTTTTTGAAGCAGTGCTTCTCCAATACAGATCCTTCTCGGAAAGTTCTTATCGTCAGTCTTACGGATAATCCAGCTTATGCAAAGTGGGAAGGGATGCTTCTTATTGCCTTACGCCAAAAAAAGTGCACGCCAGTGGTGCTGACAGAGAAAAAATATCGTAATGCACAGCGCACGTTTCGTATGTTTGGTGTTACAGAGTTTATCTATTTAGAAGATCTATTGGATGCCACAGAAGGGGAAGTAGATTTACAATCTCTTGAAGAATTATTAGCTGGAGAAGTAAACTTCAAGTCACTTCTTGATTTTGCCTATCGCAACATTGACTCGGGTCGTAGTGCACTTTCTACGCTTGTGCGAAAGATGCGTGATACGAGTTTGGCATTTGAAGATCCAGCGATGCGTTCTATGCTTCTTGATACGTTTACCCTTTCTATGCGCATAGTCCATGCTGCAGAAAAACTTTTTGCAGAGGAGAAGTTTGAGGCAATTCTTTTTCATGAAAAAGGATATACCCCTTTTGGTGAGTTTTTTCATGCAAGTGTCAATGCAGGAGTAAATACGGTGCAGTATCATTATGGGCAGAAGCCAAAATCTTTTGTCCTTAAACGATACAATAAAAACAATAAAACAATTCATCCTTCATCACTTTCAGAAAAAAGTTGGTCACATGTACAGGGTCTCTCTTGGGGGCAGAACGATGAGGAGATGTTTATGAACGAGCTTCGCGAAAGTTATGAGTCTGGAACGTGGTTTAATCGCAAGGCTCTTCTTGTGGATAAGTCACTTCGATCACCCGAAGAAGTGCGCAAAGAGCTTGGTATAGATCCCCATAAAAAAGTTGCTATTATCTTTTCGCATGTACTGTGGGATGCATCGTTCTTTTTTGGTGAAAGCCTATTTGATGATTACGAACATTGGCTGATAGAAACGGTAAAAGCTGCATGTGAAAACGACTCAGTACAATGGCTGATCAAATTACATCCAGATTATGTATGGAAGATGAAAGACCTAGGGGATGGAGTGCACCCGAGAGATATTGTTGCACTAGAAAGTGGCGTGGGAGAACTGCCAGATCATATTCAAGTCATACCCCCAGAGACGAGTATTACGACGTATTCATTTTTTCCTGTTATAGATTACTGCATCACAGTACGAGGCACTGTTGGCTTGGAGGCACCATGTTTTTCTATTCCGGTGTTTACTGCAGGTACAGGTCGGTATGCGAAACTTGGTATTACTACCGACTCTTCCTCAAAAGAAGAATACCTTGAGCGCATGCGTACTATTCAGGAGTATCCGAAAATGAGTTCAGAGCAAACGTCACTTGCGCGTCTTCATGCTTGGGCAGTATTTGATAAGAGGCTTATGCTTTTTGATGCATTTGAATTAACACGCAGACTAAAGGGATATGGATTACAGACACATGTAGATATTCCTCTGCGATCTGTACGGGAAGTCGAGTCAGCAGCAGACCTGAAGGATTTTGCAGATTGGGTTATTGATAGTAGAGATGAAGACTATTTAACGATTTGACTATTTTTCAGGCACTCCACTCCGGATGCCTGTACGTGCGTTAGGAATGTTTCCAGATCTCCCCACATGTTGTATTTTTCGATTTCATGACTATGTCCCCAGAGGTGAAATATAGCATTGGGATTTGATGTGTGTGCATGGTCAAAGAGTGCTTTTGCCAGTGATAGCCAGTCTTTCATATCTTCTTTTTGTAAACCTAACTTCTTTAGATCTTTTCGTCGCACACGCAGAGGGCCGTATGGATCCATTGGATGCCACCATCGTGACCATGTTTTTCGTTTGGGAAATGGCGTTACTTGCAAAGTCGTTGGCATAGTAAACGGATCATCAATTGCAAACTGTAGGCGTTGTGTAGTGCGTGCACCTTTGTATCCTGCATCCTGCACCATTTGTTTCACAGTATCATTGTAGAAACCGTACGGATAACAGAACATGGCGCACTTCGCTCCGGTGATGTGTTCTACCCATGCCTTACTCTCCTCAATTTCTGTTTTAGCTTCTACTGGGCTGACTTCTGTAAGTTTCGGATGCCTAAGAGTGTGTGCACCAATTTCGTGCCGATCATGCAGGCTGCGTATCTCTTCCTCTGAGAGCATATCTATATCGTGTTGTTTCCGTGGGCAGACATAGAAGGTTCCTTTGCAGCCATACTGTTCCAGTAGATCTGCGAGTTTCAGATCCAGCTTGTAGCCGTCGTCCCAAGAGGTCGTAAAAATCATACAAGTGTTCGGTAGAGTGATTCTATAGCAGAAACCATTGCATCTGCAGTATGTTTTTCAGCCCAATTTCTGCATGCCGTCCGATCAATTTTTTCTTCATTTAAAATATTCTCCATTGCTTTTACGAGGGCATCAATATCATTTGGGTTGCACTTGTATCCACTGACACCTTCATCGATTGCTTCGGCTGCACCACTATCGTTTGTGCCAATACAGGGTATTCCGTAGCCTGCTGCTTCGATGAAGACGATCCCAAATCCTTCAAATGTATCAGGAGTTGTTTTTGCGGGCATCAGGTAGAGGTCTGTTTGAGTATAGATTTTCTGCAGCTCCTCATCGGATAGCGTTCCGGTAAATGTCACACATTCACTGAGACTTTGTCCGTAGACGAAGTTCTGTATGGATTGCATGTATGCATCATTCTTCTTGTATGATCCGACGATGGTCATGTGCACATTCTTGTCGGTAGTCTTTATATACTGAGCAAGTGCTTTCAATGACTCCAATATGCCTTTGCGTGGTTTTACACCGCCAACACAGAGTATCTGCTTCACTGTATTTTCAGAGTAGGCAATTGCAGCAGGAGGCTCTACACCATTTTTTATTACTTCTACATTCTCACTAAATTGCTTGGCTACAATATCTCCACACTGCAGTCGCACTTCATCTGTAACACGCTTCTTTGTGTATTCGCTTACTACGATGCATTTACCTACATGTTGTAGTACCCAGCAGGAACGTTTTTTATTTACAGAGCCCTGCAACATGCGTACGCCGTAACTTCCGTGAATTGTGAGTACCGTCTTCGCTGCGATCTTCTTTCCAAGACGTGGCAGCATTGCACTATAAGGTTCTACGGTTATGTGAATGATATCTGGATTGATCTTTTTGATCTGCTTCCTAAGTTTTCCGGCATTCAAAAATGCAAAGAGTGGATTGGTGAAGTAGGAAAGCGGTGTTCCGAGATTTTCTGCATGATAATTATCATGTCCTGCTTGTTGCAGCCCATCTGTTAGTGTTCTGGTGTAGACAGACCATCCATCTTTTCCTTCGGTGCCGCTGCTAATCAGGAGAATCTTCATACTGTTACGTAGCATGTTCCAGTATTTTACTTACTCTTTCTTAACTCGTCGCTAGAATCTCTACGTTCTTTTCACAGAGAATTGCATCCGAGCAGAGGAAGTTTTTGAGCATATTTCGCCCTTCTGTAATAGATACAGTGTTGTTATCAATGGTAAGGCTTGGCTTGGCTGGTGCTTCGTAGGGTCTATCTGCACCGCCGAGCCCGTCTCTATTTACGTATACCCAGAGTGGATCACAAATACTTTGTAACTCCTCTCGTACTGCTGCAAATGGAGCAATAACCGCTACAAGTACGAGGAATCCGTGTTCGGACATGAGGTGTGCAAGTCGTGCTACACGCAGATTATGTTTGCGGCGATCTTCTGGCGAGAGGCCTTCATCGACAGAAACTGTTGCACGCATCTCATCTCCATCGAGTACCACAATACGCCGTGCTCTATCATCTCCTTGATCTCCTTCATTGAAGTATTCTTTCATACCTTCTGCAAGCGTAGTTTTACCAGCACCAGTGTTTCCGGTTAGCCATACAACTTGAAATCGCTTACTCATCGTACTTTTTGGGGAGCATCAATGTCATACTCTTTTCCAGCTTCCTCGTAGAGTTTTTTACGAATATCTGTGGCAGAAATAGATTCAGTTTTTTCATCAAGCTGAATAAGTTCATATCCTACTTCGCGTCCAATAAAGACAGAAAGATTAGCACCGGGGTCTGTAAAGTCTTGTATCTCAACTTGGTTTTCATCAGGGAATGCTGAGCGAATCATTGCTTTCCTTTTTTCTAGATCGAAAGGGTTCTTCTCTGTAGGTTCTGTTTCGCGCATCATTACAATACATCGGTCACACGTTTCTAGTATTTTCTCAATACATTTACGATGCCCGTCATGGAACGGTTGAAATCTACCAACGAATAATCCTGTCTTCATAGGGGAAAACTATACCTCATCTATTCGTGGTGGCAACTCTTTATTAGAGACTAAGGTATGTTCTTCTGGAATTAACAATGCTTTGCTTATCGAGTATTCCTTTAAGGTCATACACCACTCCATCTTCTTTCGTTGCATCGATAATCGCCTGTGTTCCTGCATCGATGTATTCTTTGTGTTTTACGAGAAGCAATACAGCATCGAAAGGGCCATTACTTAGATCACCTTTTGGCACATCACTATTTGGCGCTTCGGGATCATGAGCCAGTACTTCACAGCCTGCTGCCTGCAGAGCTTTGATCACTGCGAATGACTGACTGTTTCTGGTGTCGGGAATATCTTCTTTAAACGTCAGTCCCATAACAAGAACTTTTCCTGTTCCTCCAATCTTTTCTAGTACTTCATCAGCAACGAGCGCAGCAAGACCATCATTTACCTTGCGGCCTGCAGAGATCACATGAGTTTCTAGCCCGAGTTGTTGTGCTTTCTCTACAAGGTAGTACGGGTCGACACCAATACAGTGTCCTCCAACGAGCCCTGGCTTAAATTCAAGGAAGTTCCACTTTGTTCCAGCAGCATCAAGTACGTCAGTGGTATCAATCCCGATCTTATGGCAGAGCATTGCGACTTCATTTACGTATGCAATGTTTAAATCACGCTGTGCATTCTCGATTGCCTTTGCCATTTCTGCAGTTTTAATATTTTGTGCTCGGTGAATACCAGCAGTAACAACCGATCCGTACAATTCGCAGAGAGTGTCGGTTGTTTTTTTATCTTGTCCAGCAACGATCTTTACAACCTTATCAATCGTGTGCTCTTTGTCTCCTGGGTTTACACGCTCTGGGCTGTAACCTAAGAAGAAGTCTGTACCACTCTTCATTCCAGATTCTTGTTCGAGGATTGGTCCACAAATTTCTTCTGTTGTTCCTGGATAGACAGTGGATTCGTAGACAACAATCGCTCCCTTTTTCATATTCTTACCAACAGATTCTGATGCTTTTTCTATGAGGTTAAGGTCTGGTTTGTTATTGCTATCAACTGGAGTTGGGATCGCTAAGATCACCACGTCTGCAAGGCCTATAACACTTGCATCAGTACTAAAGTTGATTGTCACACTTTGGAGGTCGTTGTCTTCTACTTCGTTGGTACGGTCGTGTCCTCCTGTGAGTTCGTCGATACGCCCTTGATTGATGTCAAAACCATGCACGGTATAACCCGCTCTTGCGAAGATATATGCGAGGGGTAGACCGACGTATCCAAGGCCGACGATGCAGAGAGTAGGCTTTTCCATTGGCCTACAGCATAGGGCCAGGACTGGGTCTAGAGCTAGGAAAAAGCGAAAGAATGCAGGTGCACCCTAGCCCCAACCCCAACCCTTCCGTTATAGTCTCTGGGATGATTCGCAAATTACTCCTCGATAAGACCGGCGCTGCTCACCTGCAATTTATCCGCTATTTCTTCGTTGGAGGGACAGCTGCGGTAGTAGATCTATTGGTATTCTCGGTGCTGATTACGTATATGGATGTTCACTATATTCCAGCTGCGTTTGTAGCCTATATGTGTGGACTGGCATGGAATCACTTTCTCTGTGTTATCTGGGTATTCGAGAGTAAGCATGATAGAAAAAAAGAGCTATTCATGGTGTTTGCCATCGCAATAGGTGGATTGCTTTGGACGTGGCTGATTCTGTATCTATTAATTGATATAGCCGGTATGGATAAGATCATCTCGAAGATGGTTTCGCAAATATTGGTTCTATTTTGGAACTTTACGATGCGGAAATTCTACGTTTTTCATTAATGTCGAAGATCGCAGTTATCGCTGGCGCTGGACCTGCAGGCCTTACTGCAGCGTATGAACTTCTTAAGCGTACAGACATCAAGCCTGTGATCTTTGAGTCGACAAATGCTATCGGTGGTATTGCGCAAACCTATAACTACAAAGGAAACCGTATCGATATTGGTGGGCATCGATTTTTCTCTAAGAGCAAACGGGTAATGGATTGGTGGTTTAATATCATGCCAGTACAAGGTGCACCCGCTGCAGACACCGAAGAGAAGAAGCATGAGATAGATTATGCTACAGAAGTTGTAATGAATTACTTATGTCCAGAGTGCAGTGATGGAAAACCAGAGAAACGCCCTGCACCAGATCCAGAAAAAGAAGATAACGTTATGCTGCACCGTCCGCGCATCTCTCGCATTTACTTTAAGCGAAGCTTTTTCCCGTATCCGATTGGTATCACACTAAAAATTGCATGGAGACTTGGGCTGATCAATACAACGCTTATTGGAATGAGTTATATCAAGGCTCAGATTTTTAAGCGCAAAGATGAGACGTATCTCGATGCGTTTATGATTAATCGTTTTGGTATGCGTTTGTATAAAACATTTTTCGAGGACTACACCCGAAAAGTATGGGGAGTACCTTGCAGTGAAATAAAGGCAGACTGGGGTGCACAGCGTATCAAAGGACTTTCTTTACGTCGTGCGGTTGTACATGCGGTAAAAGATTTATTAAGTTCAGACTTTTCTAAGCAGCAAGAAGAGCGAGAGACGAGTTTGATTACTCGATTTTTCTATCCAAAGTTTGGACCGGGGCAGATGTGGGAGACGGTGACTGCACAAGTAACTGCGTGTGGTGGTGAGGTGCATATGAAGTGCAAAGTGGAAAGTGTAAAGTGGAAAGAGGAAAACGGAAAACAGAAAGTAATTTCTGCGATTATTAAAAATATGGAAACAGGCAAGAGTGAAGAGGTCGCCTGTGATTACTTCTTCTCGACGATGCCAGTAAAACACTTGGTAGCAGGGATGCAGCCTGCAGTTGCAGAATCTGTTCAGGAAGTTGCTAAAGGACTCATCTATCGAGACTTTATGACAGTGGGGCTTTTGCTTAATAAGTTGAATGTAGAAGAGAAAGGAAAAAAGCCATCAACTGAAGTTCCGGATAACTGGATCTACGTGCAAGACCGAGGGGTAAAAGTTGGTCGTATTCAGATCTTTAATAACTGGAGCCCGTATATGCTTAAAGATCACACAAAGAACGTGTGGATTGGACTGGAATACTTTGTCGACGAGGGGGATGAGTTATGGGTAAAGAAGGATGAGGCGATGATAGAACAGGGTATTGCGGAGCTAGAGCAGATCGGCTTCCTTAAGAAAGAAGACGTAAACGATGCGTGTGTTTTGCGCATGAAGAAGGCCTATCCAGCATACTTTGGAACGTACGATAAGCTCGATACTATTCGCGATTGGTCACTAACTATCCCGAATTTATTCCTTATTGGGCGAAATGGAATGCACCGATACAACAACCAAGATCACAGTATGTTAACAGCGATGACTGCAGTGGATAATATCATTGCAGGAGAAACCAACAACATGAATATCTGGGAGGTAAATGCGGAGCGTGTGTATCACGAGGAGAAGAAGTAGGCAGTGTACCTATTTACTTCGTTGTCTTGATCTCGCCTGACGAGCTTGCTTGTCCAGATGCACGTATCATTTCTTCAACGCTGAGCGTTTCTCCATTTGCACCCTCTAATAGTTTTGTACCATCAACCATAGGGATGAATAATGTTCCCCTACTGCTGTGAAAGCAAATCTTTTATTGATTGGTAAATATCTGTTTCCGTTGGCAGTTTAGAGTCTCTCCAATTTTGACAATTCGGTACAGCAGAAACGATGACTGTAGCCCCTGCTTTTCGTAACGATTCTACAACAAGTCTCACATGCGTCTCTCCGCAAAGGAGCTGTTGTACATGCTCGGTGTCGTCAGTACCAAGTAGACCTTCGGTAAATGCTTCGTTCATTGCCTTCTCAAGTGCTTCGAAATTTTCTGCAAGTTGTGTGAATTTTAAGGCAGCTGTTGGATTTATTCTGACATGACCCGCTCTATAGCTGGAGATTTGACTATATATATCAAAGTCTTCTTGAGTGTGTGATTCTTTTAGTAGTTTATACAAATCAATGATCCTTTGTGGAAGAATTGGCCGAAACTCTATGCCACCCACAATGCTGTGGGCACTTATTTTTTCATTTGTTGAGAGTGTATCTGTAAGTGCGTCATCGTGTTTTATAAGTATTCTTTGGGCTTTATCAGAACGTACATCAATTGGATCTTCTCCGTTTACAGCTAGAGAAATAGGTGGTCGTGGAATGCTATAAACACTATTTTCTGCAACAGTCTCTAGAGAAATAGGGAGAAAAGAGTCATGCGCTTTTAATGTTTGCATATAAAGAAATAATGATTTCTGCACATCAACAACTTTCTGTGTTGTTGTTAGGTTTATATGTTCTGAAGGATAGACTGATGTTGGATGATGCCATTTTGGCATGATATGTACTACACGATTATTAAAAGCTCCTTCTAAAGGGGGGAGAGTCACAGCGTCTTTAAGTATGCCTCTTTTAAGTGCTGCAGTTTGAGACTGTTGAATCTTGGTCATTTCTAATTTTTGAACATCGCTATATTCAATGCTTTGCAAAGATGCATCTACTGCTTTACGAGAAGGCGTTGCAGGCTCAGCTGGCCCTCCTCTACTCAGTGCTGTTGCAAGTTGATCTCGTGATTCTACTGTCGAAGGGGACGCTTCTTTGGCATCAGGAATCTTTCTTGCAGGCTCTTTTCCTTCCTGCATTCTGCGCAAATAGTCTTCTGGGCTTAAGTATTCTTTATTCATAGTTAAAGTATTCTACAACTATTAACAAATATGTCAATACTTAGGTATTTGCCTTATACCACTCCATGCTAAGCCGAATTCCATCTTCAAAGCTTGTTTTAGGGTCATATCCGAAGGCCTTTTTTGCTTTAGAGATATCAGCAATATAATGCGTTACTTCTCCAGTTCTTGATTCTGTAGCCTCTATCTTAGAGCTACTTCCGAGGAGTTCTACAACCTTCTCTGCTAAGTGCATAATGGTTGTTCCTTCTCCGAAGGCGAGGTTGTAGGTTTCGTTCTTTGCACTCTCAAAGTTCTCTATAGAAAGAAGGATGCCGTCTACGCAGTCGTCGATATACGTAAAGTCGAGGCATTTGTCTTTTCCGAATACTTTTAGCAGCTCTCCAGCTTTTGCTTGTCTGTAGAAGAGGGGAACAACACGAACAGAATCGTCGTACATGCCGTAGACATTCGAGAAGCGGAAGATGATGGTATCAATCTTGTAACACCTCTTGTAGGCCTCAAATAGTGCCTCTCCTCCGATTTTACTAGCTGTATACGGGCTTTCACAGGTCATGAAGTGTGCCTTATCTTCACTGTACAATTCTCCCTCTGGAAGGTGGATGTTTCCGTAGGTCTCACGAGATGATGCAAACATCATTCTTTTGATACCGTTTTTTCGAGCATGTTCCAGAATATTAAAGGTATCAATAAAGTTATCCATTGCTCTCTCTGGATGCTCTACAAGTTCATACACACGAGCATTTGCCGCTAAATGGATGATGAGATCAACATCAGTCGGTAATTTGTCGAATTCATCGCTGTGGCGGAGATCGATATCAATCCTCAAGTTTTCTACCTCCTTATTCCACTTACAGGGTTCCCAATCTGCACCGGAAACCTCGTGGCCTGCTGCAAGTAGCTTTTCGCATAGCCTTGTTCCTATTGTGCCGGAGGAGCCTGTTACGAGGATTTTCATCCCCGATACCGTAGCGCAAACGGGTGTATTTACGCTACGGTATTCCCGTGCTTTCTTTAATCCTTCCTACCTACAACGAGGCCGAGAACCTGCCAGAGCTCTTACCAGCGCTGGAGAAGGTGCTTAGCGACATTCCTCATGAGATTATCATCGTCGATGATGATAGCCCTGATGAGACGTGGAGAGTGGCACAGGAGATAGGACACGATAGGGATAATGTGCACATTATTCGTCGTGTGGGACGTCGTGGACTTTCTTCTGCGGTTATAGAAGGATTTCTTTCTGCCAAAGGAGAAGTATTGGCGGTGATGGATGCAGATGGCCAACATGATATGAACATTTTGCCGAAGCTCTATAAGTCTGCGCAATCCGGACATGGTATTACGATTGGATCACGGTATGTTTCTGGAGGAAGTGTTGGAGAGTGGGATGAACGTCGTCATCTTATGAGCCGTATCGCAACGGGGCTTGCTTTGAAGGTGTGCAAAGTTAAAGTACAAGATCCTATGAGTGGATTCTTTGCCATTCGTAAAAACCTCTTTCAAGGTATTGCTAAAAACTTAAACCCTAAAGGATTTAAAATCTTACTCGATCTTTTGGTGTGTGTTCCTCGTGATACGATCGTAGAAGAAATTCCATTTACATTCTCAACACGCTTGCATGGAGCAAGTAAATTATCTCGTCGTGTACAAATAGAGTTTTTGGAGTACCTCTACGACGTTACTGTTGGTCGTTATATTCCTCTGACATTTGTGAAGTATTGCCTTGTTGGTGGACTAGGTGTGCTCGTGCATCTTGGGACGTACATCACTGCTTCGTCTGTACTACGAGTAGAAGATAATCTCTCTATTGCAGGGTTTGGCGTCGCGGTACTTATTGCTATTGAAGTTGCGATCATCTTTAACTTTTACGTAAACAACATTTGGACATTTGCGATGTCTCGACTTAAAGGGATGGCGATGCTCATAGGTTTCTTTAAATACAATATCGCCTGTGCCTTTGGAGCAGTGGCCAACTACGCAGTAAGTTCATATTTGTTTAATGTTGGTTGGCATGATCTAACGGCAGTAGTAGTAGGAGCATTTACCGGTGTAGTTTGGAACTACACAATGAGTAGATTTATAGCATGGAAAACTTAAATAAGAATCAGTGGCTTATTTTTTGGATCACTGTAGTGGTGATTGCATGTGTGTTGATGCTTCGTCTGTGGGCTCTTAAGCCCTTGTATACAAATCCAGAAATGCGTAACCGCGTACAAACCCTTATTCAAGCAACAGCAAACCGTGAGGGTTGGTTACTTTCGGGAATCACTATACATCAGATACAAAGTGATACTGTTCAGCTGATGTACCGTTCATATGTTCGGGGAGAGGATCAGATCAGTTGTCATACTCTTAGTCTTACTACCGGCCTTCTCTCTTTATGCGACGCTTCTTAATTTTAATCGGCCTAGAGGCTTATGCAGTGTTACTCGCACTCTATCGGGGGCTTGGTGGTGTTCATACCGATGAAGCGAAGTATCTTTTGGATATTCCCTACCCGCATCCACCACTTGCACGTTTTGCTATGAGCTTAACGGAGTTTGTTCCAAGCCAAGAGATGGTGTGGCGTGTCATATTTGCAACACTACTCGTGCAGTCTGTATGGCTGATTGCACATATGGCAAAACACTTTTCATCTGAAGATCGTCTAACGCTATGTGGTCTTTGGATTTTTTGTGCATCAGTGATGTTTCAGTCGGGGACTGTGATGATGGCAGTACTTACAGCGTTACAAGGATTAGTATTTGTTTGGTTACTGTTAAAAGTGGAAAGTGGAAAGTGGAAAGTGGAAAATTATCTCGGTTGGATTGCTCTTTTTTGGCTTGCCTCATTGTTCACGGCATATCAAGTAGTATTGTATTTGCCAATAGTGATAGCATTATTTTGGAAGGCAAAAATTCATCCTATGCACAAACTGTTTGCCATTGGTGCGCCGTTACTTCTTGTTGGAATGTACGTCGCTTCTAACCCTCTAGCTGCAGCAAGTTTTATTAGTGCAGGAGAGCAAAACGTAGGGCAGTCTCTGCTTAGTCTTTTGCAGACTACATTAAAGTCATGGTTGTGGGCTGGAAGTATAGTGCTGTCTGTTGTTGGACTTCTTGGGATGATCAAGTCAAAACAGTGGCCGCTACTTCTTAGTTTTTTACTCGTCTTTGCATTTCACATCACTTCGTATCGTGTGTATTACCCTGTGCTTTTCTTGCCCTTACTTATTGGGGGAGTAGTTGCTTATCCAAAAGTATTACGAAAGCCTGCTTTGTTGCTCGCTATGCAAATTGTCATAGCGGTATATGTTTTTGCCCATACAGAACTTGCCTTTTACGAGACGGGTGCTCGTACAGTTATGCGTCAGGTGAATCAATTACCTAGTAATGGTGTTGTTCTTATCTCTGGCTCATTTGGGCATGCTTGGCAGTATGAAAGCCGCTCTCCAGTACTTCGTTATCGCCCTTCTCTTCTTTCCAAGGCTAAAGCTGTTGTTTGCCTAGAAGACTGTCTAGGAGTTTCTGCATATGGGTTTTATCAAATAGAGAATATTCCGCAGGAAGTGTGGATTAGAAAAAACTGAAAGTGGAAAGTGCAAAGTGGAAAATGATTTCTTCTATAAATTCTCCGTTTTCCGTTTTCCGTTTTCCACTTCGTAGTACTCCTTGTACCACTTCACAAACTTCGGAATCCCCTCACTGATATGTGTCTTTGGGTCATACCCAAGCATTTTTTGTGCTTTAGAAATATCTGCAGATGTTGAAACGACATCACCAGGCTGCATCGGAAGCATTTCTTTTTGACCAACTTTACCTAGGGCTTGTTCGAGAGTGGATATGTAGGTCATGAGTTCTTCTGTTTTTCCTCCTCCAAGATTAAATACTTCGTAGTCGTAGTTTTTATCAAGTGCAGCAACTATTCCTGATGCGATATCTTCTACATATGTAAAGTCACGTTGCATCTTTCCTTCTCCAAATATCTGCATTGGCTTATTGTTGACTATCCAATCTGTAAATAAGAAGAGTGCCATGTCAGGCCTGCCGTATGGTCCGTAGACAGTAAAGAACCTTAGCCCCGTGCTTTTTACTCCGTGGAGTGAGTAGTACGTGTACGCCTGTAGCTCGTTGCACTTTTTTGTCATGCCGTAGAGCGACATTGGCTTATCGGATTTGTGCTCTTCTTTAAAGGGACTCTGTTCGTTATCTCCATAGATAGAGCTGCTACTTGCGTAAGTTACTCCACCAACATTGTATTCTTTGCAAAGCTCGAAGATGTTGTTTGTTCCTTGAATATTGTCTTGAATAAATTCGTCAGGGTTCTCGATAGAGTGGCGTACACCTGCCTGAGCAGCTAGATGGCAAACGCGCGTGTCTTTACCTCCACCTATTATGTCAAAAGCGCTTTTTAATGCATCAATACTTTTTAGGTCTCCACGGATGATTGAGAAGTTGTCGTATCCTTCTAGCACCTCGTTGCGAGCATCTTTTAGCTTTGGATCGTAGTACTCATTAAAGTTATCAAACCCGACTACAGTGTCTCCTCGTTCGAGGAGCATTTTGGCTGTGTGGAATCCTATGAATCCTGCCGATCCTGTCAGTAATATTTTCATGCTATTCCTATACCATGATAGATGAGTCCGGCTTCTTGTGCCTCAGAGGGTTCGTAGATATTGCGTCCATCAAAGAGGTCACGGCCTTTCATAGCTAATTTAACTTTCTTGAGGTCTGCACCGCGGAATTCATCCCACTCGGTGAGCACTATAAGTGCATCCGCATTCTCTGCGGCAGCTATGGCACTATCTTTCCATTCAACTCCTTCGGTGATAATAGATTGAGCATTCTCCATGGCGATAGGGTCATGCGCTTTTATTGTGTGTCCAGCTTTGAGTAGCATTGGGATCAAATCCAAGCTCGGTGCCTCTCGCATGTCGTCTGTACGTGGCTTAAAGGAAAGCCCCCAAATTCCTACAGTTGCATTGCTTGGTAGTGCATCAAGAAGTTTTTTGAAGTAGCGCTGACGTTGGTGGTTGTTGATGTCATGTGTTGCTTGCACCAATGGAAGATCTATTCCTGTCTCACGACTTAGGGCGATAAGTGCTTTTACATCCTTAGGGAAACAGCTTCCGCCGTATCCAATACCAGAGTGCAAAAAGCGTGGACCTATGCGGTCGTCCATTCCCATTCCCTTTGTTACATCTCGCACATTTCCTCCAGTTGCTTCGCAAAGCTCCGAGAGCATGTTGGCAAATGAAATCTTGTTTGCAAGAAATGCATTACTTGCGTACTTCACTATCTCCGAGCTTTCACGAGACATCCATACGATAGGCTTACTTACTCTTGTCAGGGGAACATAAAGCTCTTCTAAAGTTTTTTTTGCCCAATCATCTCCATTGATACCAACGACAATCCGATCTGGTTGCATGGTGTCATGCACGGCGTGACCTTCACGGAGGAATTCAGGATTCGATACCACTGGAATCTTAAAGTCTACCCCGCGATCTTTTAGTGTTTTTGCGATAATCTCTTCACATTTTTCTCCAGTTCCAACAGGCACTGTTGATTTGTTTACAAAGACAAGATCGTGATCTGCATGTTGTGCAACAGATTCTGTAACGACAAATACTGCTTTAAGGTCAGCAGAAAAATCTTCGTTGGGTGGAGTAGCTACTGCAGAGAATACTACTTCTACATTTGGTAGTGATTCTGTGAGATCAGTTGTAAAAGAGATACGCCCAGCATCGATATTTCTTTTTAGAAGGTCTTCGAGTTCTGGTTCGTAAATAGGACTGATACCTTGTCGTAGCTTCTTTACCTTTTCTTCATCAATATCAACGCCAAATACAGTGTGTCCCAGCTCTGCGAAGCACACAGCGGAGACGAGTCCTACATAGCCTGTTCCGATAACTGCAATATTCATGCCCGAATACGGTAGCGGAAGAGGGTTATAGTGCGCTACGGTATTGTCTGTGAAAATTCTTGTAAATGGATCAACGGCATATGATGTGCTTTTGGGCTACGATGGCTCATTTGCTGATGCTATAGACCCTTCGGCCTTAGATTCTTTGGCGGTGAGCTTCTTTTCTCCACATTATGCACGACATCATGGGGGTACAGGGGCAAATATTGCATGGAACCTCAAGCTTCTTGGCACAGAGCCAATGCTGGTGACAACTATTGGAAGTGACGGTGGAGATTACAGGACTCTATTAGAAGATCGTGACATTTCGGTGGAGTACGTTGAGCAGCTGACTTCTGGAGCTACAGCAACAGCCATTATTGGTACGGATAGTTCCGAGCGTCAGATTACATTCTTTCATCCTGGTGCAGATGCCGATGGCAGCTTTCCAGATCTTTCGGATCGCCGTGAAGAAATTTCTCATGCCATTATCAGCCCACGTAATGCAGTGCTGATGATGGAAGGGGTGCGATGGTGTGAAAAATACAAGGTGCCGTTCTTCTTTGATCCCGGTCAGCAGGTCATAGCTCTTTCTGATGACGAGCTACGATTTGGAGTAGAGCACTGTGCAGGATTGATAGCGAATGAATACGAGTGGGGACTGATTTCCAATCGTCTTAATATTACCGAAGAAAATGCACTCCTTAAAACTCCTATGGTTATTGTGACAAGAGGAGATGCAGGTGTGACGTGTTTCTGTAAAGATGGCGCCCTCAATGTCGGCCCATGTACCCCAGAGAAGGTGGTCAATCCAACAGGTGCAGGTGATGCATTCCGTGCAGGGTTACTTACTGGACTTCAGGCAGGGTGGTCGAATATTGATGCCCTAAGACTTGGTAATGCGATGGGGTCACTCGCTGTAGAACTTGAGGGAACTCTTATAGACCATGTTGATCGCGATGCTGTATGGTCCAGGGCACAAATCGCCTATGGAGAATCTCTTCCTACTCTGTAATTCTTTCTTATTTATCTCATGACTACTGATCCCACCACCTTGCCGTATAAGGTTTTAGATTGCTCTGCTGAGGAGTTTGAACGATTGGCTTTATTTGGCCGTAAAGAAATTACATTAGCGGAGAATGAAATGCCAGGATTGATGGCGCTGCGGCAAAAGTATGGACCATTGCAGCCGCTCGCTGGAGCTCGCATTGCTGGTTGTTTACATATGACCATTCAGACGGCAGTGCTCATCGAAACACTGGCTGCGCTTGGGGCTAAGGTAAGCTGGAGTAGTTGTAATATTTTTAGCACTCAAGACCATGCTGCATGTGCGATTGCTAAAGCGGGATTTCCTGTGTTTGCTTGGAAAGGCCTTAATGACGAAGAGTTTGATTGGTGCATAGAGCAAACGCTTACCGCTTTTCCTGATGGAAAGCCTTTAAATATGATTCTTGATGATGGTGGTGATTTAACAGCGATGGTGCATGAAAAATTTCCGAGTTTACTAGATGATATAAAAGGCTTAAGCGAAGAGACGACAGCGGGGGTTCATCGTTTAGAAGTGTTAAGCCAAAAAGGTGGCTTAAAAGTACCCGCTATAAACATCAATGATTCAGCAACGAAAAGTAAATTCGATAATTTATATGGTTGCCGCGAATCGCTTGCCGACGGTGTAAAGCGAGCAACCGATATTATGCTTGCCGGTAAAGTTGCTGTGGTGTGTGGATACGGAGATGTTGGTAAAGGGTGCGCTCAAAGTTTGCAGCGTTATGGTTGCCGTGTGCTTGTAACCGAGATCGACCCTATTAACGCGCTACAAGCGGCTATGGAAGGTTTCGAAGTAACAACCATGGAAGAGGCTAGCAAGGAAGGCAACTTGTTTGTTACCACTACAGGTAATAAGGATATTATTAAAGGTGAACACATGGTACACATGGCTGAAGATGCTATATTATGTAATATCGGTCACTTTGATACCGAAATTGATGTCGCTTGGTTAGATGCAGAAGTTGCTGCTGGTCGCGTCACAAAAGATGAGATAAAAGGAGAAAAAGAAGGTGCGGTAGATCGCTACACGTTCACAGGTAGTGGTAAATCAATTTTGATTTTAGCGAAGGGGCGTTTGGTAAATCTCGGTTGTGCAACTGGACATCCTAGCTTTGTCATGAGTACCTCGTTTACGAACCAAGTTCTTGCCCAAATTGAATTGTGGCAACATACCGAAAACTACAAGGTTGGTGTCTATCGTTTGCCTAAGAGATTAGACGAAGAGGTAGCTCGTTTACACCTCGATAAACTTGGAGTAAAACTTACGACGTTGTCTCAGGAACAAGCTGACTACATGGGTGTTCCCGTTAATGGTCCATACAAGCCAGACCATTATCGGTATTAGCAAAACACGTTGCCTATCTCGGTAGCTGGCAGGAGGCCCCCTAATATACCCATTGACGTATAGAAAAATAGTAGTAGTATATTTTTACTATTTGTATTGGTACGCCAGTATTTGCTCATTGAAAGCATCGATTTACAAAAAGAAACCTGCTCTGGTTTTCTGAGGATATAGAGAACCCGTACTGTTGTACGCCATTTCGGAAGAGTAGGACAAAAGTTTTGTTTAGGGAGTGAAGTATGTCATCTAAGAAAGTTCGCCGATTGAACGCAGTACGCCAGGATTTAGAGAGTGAGGGCCTTGAGCCGACACCTGAGGCGATGAAAGGTCGCCTTCGTCGTAAAAAGGCCCATAAAAGGGAAGCCAGGCGAGATCACTCCGTCAGACGGCGATAATATTTCCCCACTCCCACCGGCTCGATTCCCTGTCGAGCCATTTGTCGCTGGGCCTGTATTTTTTACAGGCTCGGCGACCATTCCAAAGTAGGTTTCTCTTTGTACTGTATACTAAATGTATGAGTAATAATGCGCAGGTCGCCTCCAAGCTTAATCAAATAGCAGCCCTGCTCCAAGAGCAAGACGTGGCTTTTAAACCTGCAGCGTATAGAAAAGCTGCAACGGTTATCGAGGAGCTTGATAAAGACGTTTCGACGTATGGTGATGAAAAGGAATTAAAAAAGCTCCCTGGAATAGGCGATGCTATCGCGAAGAAGATTATCGAATTCCTCGAAACGGGAGAGATGGAGTTTTTGGTATTACTGCAAAAAGAACAGGGAGGCATAAGCGCTGAACTTATGGACATAGAAGGCCTAGGGCCTAAGCGTGTACGGCAGTTGCAGACAGAGCTTGGTATTACGTCTGTGGCCCAGCTTATAAATGCAGCGAAGCAGGGCAAGCTCTGTGATCTAGAACTCTGGGATGAGATCATGGAAAAGAAGGCACTAGAGAATGCACTTAGAGTTGATGAGACGATAAAGAGGTTTTCAAGAGAAGAGGCACAGAGCGATGTTGAGCTTTTGCTTACGACAATCAAATCCGTTACTGGTGTCGACAGAGTAGACGTTGCAGGGTCTTTTAGAAGAGAGAAAGAGACCGTAGGGGATATTGATATATTACTAGTAACTACCGCTCCAGAAGAGGTTTCCGATGCTATCGCAAAACTAAAGATTGTTCGAGACATAGCGGTTAAAGGGGACAAGAAGATCAGCTTTGATTTACACAATGGATTGCGCGTTGATGTGCGCCTTGTAAAAGCAGATCAATGGGGAGCTGCTCTTATGTACTTTACGGGATCCAAAGAGCACAACATTGCTGTTCGAAAAGTAGCGATTAAGAAAGGATGGAAGTTAAATGAATACGGACTATTTGACGGAGAAGAAGTGGTCGCTTCTAAAGAAGAGGTGGATATTTATGATGCTCTGGAGTTACGATTTTATGAGCCAAAAGATAGGACTGGAAGCCTTTAAATCTATGAGAATCCACTTTCGAAAGTGATCTGATACTGCTTAACTAGGACCGCAAAGGAGAGGTCGCATAGTGGCCTAGTGCGCACGCTTGGAAAGCGTGTAAACCTGCAAGGGTTTCGGGGGTTCGAATCCCCCCCTCTCCGCCAGATAATAAAAAAACCGCAGGTAGGTATACCTGCGGATATGATTTGTTAATTACTATTTTGTTGTAGAACAGCTTCCTTCACAATGCATTTGGCCATATTTTGTCCAGACTGCCGTATTGATCGCAAGAGCGACAATAGAAAGGCTGCTGGTTGTAGCTCCAAAAGAAGCACCACCAGTGGCGAAGTGCGCCTTGTAGACTGCAATAATGGCAGCAATCTCGGTAAGCGTTAGGATAACCATCATTATTTTGCCCATGATGGCGCAAGGCTTAGATGAACAACAAGGTTTCATAAGGATAGTGGGGGAATATCAAATGTATTGTACGATTCTCTTGCCCTCGTAGCAATCACCCCGCACACTACTCCTACAATGAAAATCTCTCTCGCATGGCTCGGCGACTATATCGAATTTACGGAGGACGATCCGCAGAAGATTTCCGATGCTATTACAGCACATGTTGCAGAGGTGGATAAGGTAGAAGTACAAGGAGAACTATTAGGGAATTGTTGCGTAGGGAAAGTTTTGAAAATTGAAAAGCATCCTAATGCAGATAAGTTGCAACTTTGTGAGGTGCTTACCGACAAAGGAAGTAAGAACGTTGTATGCGGTGGTACCAATTTACGTATTGGTATGCGCGTCGCATTTGCGCACATTGGCGCCAGAGTTAAGTGGCATGGAGAAGAGTTGATGATGCTAGAGCCTGTAAAGATTCGTGGAGAACAGAGTGAAGGAATGATTTGTGCAGCAGAAGAATTGGGCATTGATTCTTTATTTCCAGAGTGCACAGGACATGACATAGTAGATATGGGTAACTCAGATACAGACGTTGGTAAGCCACTGCGAGAAGTACTTTCTCTAAGTGACACGGTGTTGCATATCGATAATCATGCAATTACCCATCGTGCAGATTTATTTTCGCACATAGGTTTTGCCTTTGAGTGCACTGCAATTGGTATTGCAAAGTGGAAAAAGATGCCCGATTTTAAAGCACCTGAGTTTCCATCAGAAAAACTACCGTTTAAGTTTCGTGTAACAGCAGAGGGCCTTATTCCTCGCTACTGTTCCTGTTTACTTTCTGTGGATGGAATAGGCGAGACTCCAGATTTTATGAGGCAGCGTCTTGCATCTGTTGGTATTCGCTCACGTAATCTTCCCGTTGATATTACGAATTTTGTAATGTTAGAGATGGGTGTTCCGATGCATAGTTTTGATGCCGATGACATCAAAGGAGATTGTGTTGCTCGAGTTTCTAAGAAAGATGAGCCGCTACAAACTCTTGATGGTAAAGAATGGAAACTTCCAGAGGGAGCATTGGTATTTACTGATGATGAAGGCAATTTCGACCTTGTCGGAATAATGGGAGGAATGCGTAGTTCCACAAAAGAGAGTACACGTCGCATCTATCTTCATGCACTGAGCCTTGATCCTGTGCGTATTCGTAATACGGTTGTCGCGACTGGACACCGTACAGATGCCGCAACAATCTACGAAAAGAAGGTGCCGCATGTCGCTACAGAACTTGGGTTTTACAGAGCGTTAGAGTTATTTTTAGAACACGCACCTGGTGCAAAGATCATCTCTGCTCCTGAAAACTTTGGAGATAACGGAGAACCAAAGCCGATTAAATTCTCTGTATCAAAAGCACAGTCAGTACTTGGGGCTGATATTCCAGAAAGTATAATGCAGAAGATCTTCGAAGATCTTGGATTTACCGTAAGCGGTAACGGAGATGACATGGTAGTTACTCCACCACTACACCGTCTTGGTGACATCACTGGGGCACATGATCTAATAGAAGAAGTAGGTCGAATCTATGGATACAACGCAATTGAGAATGTTTTACCAAGTGCTTCTATTGCTCCTCCAGTTCGTGATCAGCGTATACACAAGGTGCGTGATCGCCTTGTAGATCAAGACTACATAGAGCTTTTGCCACTGAGTCTTATCGGTCCAGATATTTTGAAGAAATCAAACATCAATACTGATGGATGCACAGAGCTTACGAATGCCATTGGAAATGAGACGAGTATCATGACTCCATCAACATTACCTGCGCTCTTAGAGCAGGCTGGAAAGAACATGTTAGAAGTCAGTGACATGTTACGCACATTCCATATATCGACTGTATTTGAAGGTAGCAAAGATGTACACACAGAACTTGGCATGTTGATTGCTACGCGTAGTGATGTTGATCTGAAATCAGATCCGTTCTTGCTTCTAAAACAAGAGGTAACATCAGCGCTTTCTCAAGCGGGATACACTGTAAGTGTAGATATGTGTAAGGATGTTCCAGCATTTGCAAGCAGTGGACGTTGTGCGGATGTAAAAGCTAATGGCAATGTGATCGGTACATTCTTTGAGGTACATCCTGATGTACGAAAAAACTTTGACCTTCCTGCAAGAGCAGCAGCTCTTACGGTTAACATCACTGCTTTGTTCGCTACCGAACCAGATGAGATTGTGTTTAACACTATTCCCGAATATCCGGCGATTAGTTATGACACAACAGTATCGATGGTGCACAGCAAGAGTGTGGGAAATCTTTTAGAGAGTGTTCGTACATCGTCCAAACTTCTTGAGTCTGCAGAAGTTGCAGATCTTTACGGCAAAGAAAGTGGTGAATACAAGCTTACGATTCGCTGTACCTATAGGTCCTCAGAAAAAACACTTACAGAAGAGGAGGCGAAGAAGGAGTTTGCAGGTGTAGAGAAAATTCTTGGTGTATAATATAGGATCTATGAAACGTCCTTCACTTTCGACCACTGGCGGAGACCGAGGTAAGACAGGGCTTTTTGGTGGAGAGCGTGTATCCAAGGCGAGTCATCGTTTGCATGCATACGGAACAGTGGATGAACTCAATGCTGTGCTCGGACTCATCCTCGCAGAGAACGATGTTCCAGATGAGCTACGCGAACAGTTACATGAAGTGCAGAAAGATTTGTTTTGTATGGGTGCAGACTTGGCGACTCCTCTTACAAAGTCTTCTGACAGAGTCATGCGAATTGCAGAGTGTGATACAGAGCGTATTGAGAAATGGGGAGCAGTACTCGAAGGAGATTTGCCTGCATTACAGAAGTTTATCCTTCCATCGGGATGCAGAGCAGGAGCATTATTACATCAGGCTAGAACGATCTGTCGTAGGGCAGAGCGGTGGCTTGTGCATCTTGCAGAAGAAGAACCAATTAACGATCAATCACTCATCTACATCAACCGTCTCAGTGACTATTTCTTCCTCGTCTCCCGTGCAGTAAATAAGGCAGCAGGGAAGCAGGAGAAGGAGTGGTTACCCGAATAGGGGCCAGAAGTTCATCATCAGAAGTGTGGAGAAGATGATGATGAGTGGCACACCAATGATCATAAATAATGATTTGGATTCTTTATTTTTTGGTTTCACGCTCATATACAGACTTGTGCCTCCATACAAGACTCCTGCAAGTATTAATGGCAAATCAGCAACCCTAAGCCACCATCCTCCTAAAGGGGTAACTTCGTTATATTGCAGCATATAAGCCAAGAAAAACGTCCCTCCAAGGATATAGAATAGTATTCCCGATAATTGCTTGAGGTGCGTAATCACAGAGGGATTCTAACCTACTTTCCTTTCTTCTGCACAGTCAGCCTTTTGCGGCCTTTAGCACGACGGCGTGAAAGCAGTTTGCGTCCGTTTTTAGAGGACATTCTCTGCATAAAACCGTGTTTCCTTAGTCGCCGACGCCATTTTAGCTTTCCTAACATTGTGGGGGCAGCCTACGGACGAGAATGTCCTTGGTCAAGGAATACAAGGCATTTTTTAGCCTCTAACCCTAGCTCTCGTTCTAGCCCTCCTCTACACTCCTCCCACTATGCCTTACTCAACACAATCCCTTTCATCCGATCTTCCGGTACTTACAGCCTCAACAGAAGGCACTGCTTCTGTAACCGTAATGGTGTTTGCAGGAGCTGGTTCTCGCTACGAGCAAGAGCACGAGCGTGGTATTTCCCACTTCCTTGAGCACATGTTCTTTAAGGGTGGAGATCGCTATAAGAATACTAAAGAAGTAAGTATGGCTATTGACGGTGTTGGTGGTGAATTTAACGCTTTTACTGGTAAGGAATACGCAGGATACTACGTAAAAGTTGCTTCGGAGAATATCGATCTAGGATGTGATGTCATTGGAGATATGCTTTGCAATGCGAGCTTTCCTCAAGAGGAGATTGAAAAAGAACGTGGTGTGATTATCGAAGAAGATCGTATGTATCAAGATACTCCTATGTACAGAGCAGGATGGGATTTCGAAGAATTGATCTTCGGAAGTGTCCCACTCGGATGGGACACTATTGGTACACACAAAGTGATTAACAGTGTTCAGCAGGCAGATTTTCAAAAGCACAAAGACCGTCTCTACACTCCAGATAATCTTGTGATTACTTTTGCAGGAAAGATTGAAGATAAGCAGGCGCTAGATCTAGGAGAGAAGTACTTTGGAACGATTGGCGGAAAAAAAGACGGAGACTTTGTTCCACTTGAAAAATACGGATCAGAAAAAGTATTCCTTCGTACCAAAAAGACAGAACAGTCTCACTTAGTAATTGGTGTACCGGGAGTAAGCTCTAATGATCCACGTCATTTTGCACACAAGCTCCTCGGAATCATTCTTGGAGGAAACATGAGTAGTCGTATGTTCTTAAACATCCGTGAAGCTAAAGGTATGTGTTATTACATCGATACAGATGCAGACTACTACTCCGATGCAGGGGCGCTTAGTACTAGGGCTGGTATCGATCAGTCTCGCTTAGATGAAGCTATCAAACTGATCATTAACGAGTACGACAAGGTTGTACAAAGTGGCGTAGACCAAGATGAGGTGACAAGAGCAAAATCGTATCTTAAAGGGTCTATTGTTCTTTCTCTTGAAGACAGCGAAGAGCTTGCACATTTCTATGGAAAGCAGAAACTTCTCGACCCTCAGGTTCATGATATCGAGGAATATATTGCTGAGATTGAGAAGGTAGAAAAAGAGCAGATTGATCAGCTTGCAAAGGATATTCTTGCTCACGAGAACCTGCGTCTAACCGTTATTGGGAATACTGATAATAAAGCTGGCCTCGAAGGTCTTCTTGTATAAACTTTCATCCAACTATTACTCCTTCCCAGAATATTATGGAAAAAACACTTATCCTCCTTAAGCCTGATTGCGTACAAAAGAATCTTGTCGGAAAGGTTATCGCTCGCTTTGAAGAAGCAGGCTTCGCTATCCGTGCTAACAAAATGATCCAACTTACAGATGATGTACTTCGCGAACACTATGCACACATTGCAGAGTTTCCGTTTTATCCTTCTGTAGAAGAATTCATGAAAGAGACTCCTGTGGTTGCGCTTGTTCTTGAGGCTGATGGCATCATCGATACGATGCGAGAAATGCTTGGTGTTACCGATTGTCTCGAAGCAGCAGCTGGTACGATTCGTGCAGAGTGGGGTAGCAAAGAAGAGGGCAAGAACAAGATGCACAACATTGCTCATGCTTCAGATAGTGCAGAAGCAGCTGAAGTCGAGATCAAAAGGTTCTTCTCTGACGACGAGTTGTTTACGTACTAAGAGTTCTTATTCCCCCTTACTTAGTAGCTCAAGAGCAGTATCCAGCTGAGGATCTTCTTTTGCTTGCATTTGCTCACGGGTGCGCTCTACTTCGATATCAGGAGAGACTCCTTCTTTACCTAAGTCTTTACCATCTGGTGTAAGCCATCTTGCAGTGGTAATACGAATGCTGGTTCCACCTGGCAGGTCGAAGACCTCTTGCACTGTACCTTTTCCAAAGCTCTTCTTTCCTATGACGGTAGCTCTACCGTGGTCTTGTAGTGCGCCTGCAAAAATTTCTGATGCAGAGGCTGACCCTTCATTAATGAGGATTACGAGAGGAATGTCTCCAGTGATAGGACTGCCCTTTACATAGTGGTGCGTTGGTTCTCCTTCACGTCGAGCAACAGAGACCACTTTTCCTTTTTTGAGGAACATAGAAGACAGGTCAATTGCCTTATCAAGATAGCCACCTCCGTTAAAGCGAACATCAATAATGATTCCATCAACTTCATTTGCCATATGGCTTTCTACACTCTTCTTAAACTCTACGGTTGTTGTATCTCCAAATCGATTGAGGCCAATGTATCCAATACGCTTTCCGTCGTATTCTTTAATTTCTGATTCGACGCTTGGTATTTTAATTTCATCACGAGTGATGGTGATGTCTAGGGATCCTTCACCCTTTCGTGTAACGGTTAGTGTTACATCAGTACCTTTAGGGCCGCGAATAAGTTTTACTGCATCTCCTAGGCTAAATCCTGTTACGTCTTTTTCATCGACATGTGTAATGACATCTTCCGGAATAAGTCCTGCAGCCTCTGCAGGGGATCCTTTGAGTGGTGCTACCACTACAATCTGTGCATCACGCAGTGTAAGTTCTGCACCAATTCCCTGCAGCCTTCCATTAAGCGATTGTTTAAATTCTTTGTTCTCCTGTGGAGGCATAAAGGTTGTGTAAGGGTCACCAATCGCACTGACAAGACCGGACACAGCCCCATGGAGCATCTTTGTAGTTTCAAGCTTCTCTGGTTCAATGTAATGCTTTGACATCAGTCTCCATACGCTCCATAGCAGGCTGATATCTACCTCCTCTTTTGGATCACTGACAAGAATTCCACTTCCTACTCCTCCAGAAAAGGTGTTTTCGAGGGCAGAGTATTGCTGCTCTAGTTTCTGATTTTCGTGTGTTATTCCAATCTGAATACCTAAAAATAGTGTTACAACAGGAAGGACAACAAGAGTGATGCTTTTGAGAAATTTGATCATACCGACACATGGTACTTGGGGGCTGGAGATAGGGCTAGGGTTTGGTGTGAGAATTATTACTTTCTCAATAGATTGTCTAGCCCTAACCCCAACCCTAACCCTATCATTAACTTCTATGGCCACTGCAACCATCAATCAAGATATGACCGTACGAGAGATAATGACTCTTGTACCTGCCGCAGCAGATATTATGATCGAATATGGACTGCACTGTTTCTCCTGCTCTGTAGGAGGAATGGAAACTCTTGCAGAGGGGGCAGGTATGCATGGGTTTGATGCAGATACACTCGAAGCCCTTGTAGAGGAT
>Ga0209501_10000537_pt1 | contig 46116 bp, 40 predicted proteins | sample ArcticOcean_MG_C_4_FD_187434 | JGI IMG/M metagenome (GOLD analysis project Ga0209501, IMG submission 187434) | Marine microbial communities from western Arctic Ocean - ArcticOcean_MG_CB4_134 (SPAdes) (version 2) | ecosystem: Environmental > Aquatic > Marine > Oceanic | place: Arctic Ocean...
TGGCTTTTGCGATATCATCTGCAGTTCGGATACCTCCGCTTGCGATCAAAGTGACATTCTCCCGAATCCCTTCTTTGATGAGGAATTTGTGAACTTTAGGTACTGCCAATTCAATTGGCATGGCGATGTTTTTCTTTGCAATCTCTGGTGCGGCTCCTGTACCTCCAAATCCACCATCTAGGTGGATGATATGTGCTCCAGCATAGTAGGAACCAACGGCAACCATGTCAACATCGTGAGGGGTTGAAACCTTCACCGATATCAATGCGTCAGGGTTGATTGTTTGTACCCAATCAATGTGTTTTGAGTGGTCTTCAACAGAGTAAGTTGAATGGAAGGGGAATGGGCTGAACAGACTCACAAATGGTACACTGCCTCGCATCTTTGCGACTTCTTCCCCCGCTTTGCTAGCCAGTAAATGGCCTCCAAGTCCAGGTTTTGCTCCTTGTGCATACTTGAACTCAATTATAGGGGAGGCTTGGATTGATTTTTCTTCGACACCAAATAGGCCAGTAGCAACTTGTGTGATGACATTGTCTCTACATTCGTACAATTCTTCTGGGTATCCGCCTTCTCCCGTTGACATATATGTATTCCAATTTTTGGCATGTATTGCCCGGGACATCATTACATTGACTGAGACAGAACCGTAAGACATTCCGCCACCATAAATAGGGATAGCAGGACTCAATTTCTTCCTGTGGTCATCACGTCTATTGAGTTGTATACTGGTACTGATATCTTCTGAATGTTTGAGCCATTGCTCTTCATCAAGCGTTTTGAAGTCAAGTCTGTCAAATCCACCGTTACTTTTCCCGGTTTTGTAATTTAGATTATCAGGCAAGGTTCCAGTTGCTGCCATGTGCCAAGTAGAGAGAATCAACTCGTCAGTCCAACGTGCATCACCTAGAGCGGGAGGAACCTCAAATTTTCCTGTGGTTCGTGCGTCCATTCCGTCGTGCAGTAGATTTGTTATCTTGTGTATCATCGTCTTGCTTGGGAAAACTGGTAGTTTATTTTTGGCCATCAGATTCCACCTCCTGTGAATCCTTCAATTTCTGAAAAAGCCTCTTCCTCAAGAAGGTTACACCACATTGCCCTGCCCATTTCTCCGCGCAATCTTCGTACTTCACGGATACCCATTGCTCCTAGGATTTCTAGCATCTGGTCACGCCATGAACCAGTTAAGTTGACAATGCGTTGGCAAGCCCATGAATCTTTGAATTTTCTAGGGAATTTTGCCGTATACCCCTCTCTGTTTGATGTGTCACCACTGAGCCTTGCTTGCATGGCAAGTAGTAGAGGTAGGTCAAGACCAACAGCGTCGAGTCCACAGATGATTGCCTTTGGCAGATGGTCAGATGCCGCGACTCCACCAGTATGCAGAAGTGTCACTTTATCTCGCACACCTGCTTTGAGTAGCATCTCGTGTGCTTCGATAATAATTTCCATGATAAAGCGCCCTCCGTCGGCTACGCCGTGATTGTTTGCGACGAAATGAATTACTGAAACGCCAGCATCAATCATTTCATTGAATTTTTCTTGCCATCCTGATTCAAACGGCATTCGAATTGATATCATCAAATCAGGGTTTGAGGCGGAAATAGATGAATAAACCGATGGGTCCCACCCATCCAACTGTACCATCCTTGTGCCATTATTGAAAGATCCAGCAGTTTGGGCTGAATCTAATGAGATGATAGGGACAACTGACGGTGAGGCTAAGTCGTTTGAATTCACCATCTCTCCAGGAATTAATGCCAAAGTGTCAACTTGTTCTGCTGCAGTCTTCCAAATCTTAGCTAGTCGAGGTGTCATTACACTTTTCGCTGGTGAATCAAAAACAAACGGTACTTGAATACTCATCATTTTTGGCCCAGCACTTACTAGGCCGCCATCTGCATCAAATTGTAATCTCATCGGTTTTGAACCGATATCAACAATGGTGCTGATCAATTCTCTACCATGTATGCCATCACGGCTTGGCCGAACAATCTCAGACATATCTGTAAACATTCCATCCCAACCAGGTCCTCCAAAACGGCCACGATATCCTTGGCCTCGAACAGGCACTGTGCCTTTCTTTGCCTCTTCATCAATCGTTGAGATGATATTTGAATTAAGGTATGAATCACCTAGCGATGATAAGGCGGGATTTGGGGTGATAGTGACGAATTCTGGGTGCTCAATAGTACATCGCAAGCATCCCACACACTTTTCTGGCCGAGGTGAAAAACCACCTACAGGACCAGAGAATACACCATAAGTGCAAGGTCTAGCGAAAACGACATCCCATTTTCCCCAGTACTCAAAGACTTCACTAATCAGCAATTTTGCAAGGCCCAATTTACCCACATCGACAAGGAACCGGTTTGGAAGGGCTTGCTTATCTTTGGTTTCAATCGTGTCGATGTGATAGCGATGGTAACTATCAGCACGGATTCTAGATTCCTTAGCAAATTCTGCTATTGTCAATCTAGACTTTTCACCGATTCCAATCATTGATTGATTCTCCTCAAGTTTGTTCAGCAGTTGCATTTACCGCCCCCCTTAGGGGGCGTTGGCAGCGCGTCCCGCCTTTAATCATTGAGTCCACCCCGTTCAACAATTAAAGCACATGGTATTCAAATGTATAACTTATCATTGATTAGATATACACGCGTTCAGTTTTCCGGAAAATGGTAATAACTTTCGCTCAATCGGCGCGTCATGCAATTTAGGCTAACCGATAGCATATTTCGTCTTAAAGGCAGCGGATATTTGGGTTCTAGAAAAGTTGCTTAACCAAGAGGGTTCTTTTACTAAACGGCCTCAAATCTTACAAATTTATCAAGGGCGATGTTCTTGATGCATTGGCTGTTCGCCCCATCATGGCGGGCGGAGGAGTGGGTGCAAAAGTTACCCCGCATGATATCGCAATTATTGTCGGAGCAATAGGTATAATTGGTGCCATTGTCATCTCAATGTTTGCTGCACCAATGATGGTTGAATTTGGTGAAGTTTCATCTACCAAACAAGTTCGTTCTATTTCTGTAGGAGTACTTGGTTCAAACGATGACATAGTTGTCAAAGCATTTCCTATTTGTGAAAATAATAACACATGTACAATCAATAATATCAAAGTAATGGATGAAGATGGGGCTGAGCTGGTTAGGGTGTCAGAATTTGAACTCGCAGAAGATGGCTCATTCACAAGTTCGATTGAGGTTGATGAGGGTGGTAAATTGATGGTCGAAATTAATGGCCAGGGCACTTGGGAAATAGAGGTGACCGCACAACGTCAAATCCCTATACAATTCCTGCCAAGCATCGCTTCTCTCCTGCTATTAGTTTGGGGTGTGTGGCGGAAATTCCAAGAAGGCCCCGAAGATTCAGATATTGCTGAAATCGTTGAATCCGCTTAACTTTTCAATCCCAAAGAAGATTGTAACTATCTGAGATAATTCTTCTTGTCCTTCCATCATGACAAATTAATTCTCCATCGTCGCTGATGCTTGTGATTGATAATTTTTCTGCGTCTTGTGTGGGACTTAGACCCCCGTTTAGGTGGTTGGTCATTAACGCCCAAATAATACTTTTTTGCTTCGTCCTTGGAGGAAGCAATATTCCAGTTTCAAATTGTGATGAAACGGCTGTATCTATTAAGTCGGTGAACCGTTCTAATGTTACTGATTTAGTGATGTCACGAAGCCCAGTAGAAGGATAATCTTCGGTGTTTGAAATACCAAGGTTGACGCCAATTCCGAGTACTACTTTGTGATGCTTGCCCGTTTGCCGCCCTTCTATTAAGCAACCAGCAAGTTTGCCTGAGGCAGCCCACACATCATTTGGCCAGCGGATTGAAAGATTGTAATTTGAGAACGGATTACAGTTGGTCCAATGTGCAGATGGAAGAGGAATGTCTTGAGATGCGCATATTGCATCAATTACAGCAACTCCAGCATCAAGTTGTATCATGCCTGGTCCACCCTCCATAATATCTGGATCAAGGACCCAACTACCGGCGAAGTCTCCAACCCCAGTATCCCAAACTCGTTTTCGTTGTCCTCTGCCAGAGAGTTGCTGCTTTGCCCTAACCATGCTGCCAATCGGTAAATCTGATTGCAACAAGTGCTGATTGGTTGAATCAAGTACATCGTGAGATTGTCTTGTCGCTCTCTCATGCGGCTTCCAAGCCGCAAAACAAGTCAATCTTTCACCATCTTCAAATTGAAGTTCGGAAGAAATTCTAGTTGCCCATCCGGCCGCTCGCCAACGACTCTGTAACAGGTCCCCTCGCTCATTGTTAGTGTGTAAGAGATAAATTGCTCCTCCTTCTTTTAGAAGATTGATTTCTTTAGCAAGGCTGTGCAGCAGTGCAACACCCCAACCATTGTTTTCCAGAGTGTCAACTAATCCAGCATCCTCTAGTGGTCCGAGTTTTGCCTCGTCGCCCTTAACAGGTGAAAGGTATGGTAAATTCCAAGTGATGATATCAAACGGCCCCTTGGATTCAATTAGGTGTTGATTGATGAAATTTCCATCTTTATCTAAACCACCCTCTATTGCCGTTAAATTGGCTTTGTTGTAACTGGCATTCCCAGTTGTTGCTACTATTGCCAGCGGATTCACATCACAGGTCGTGACCTCCCATCCTTGTTTGGCAAGTGCAATTGAAACAGCGCCACTTCCGCAGCCAATTTCCAAGAGTTTTCTGCCATCTCCGTTGCCTAATTTGGACAGGCAGGAAAACAATAGCCCAGTATCCTCGCGCGGAGGGTATACAGTTGCTGGCACAAGGAGTGAAAGCCCCTCATTTTCTTTGAAGGCCCACTCATGAATATATGCCTCAGTACTTTGTAACTCGACCTCACGTCTGATAGGGTCACCCACAGACTCGGGGTGGAAGTGTTCTATTTGAAGGGTATTTGTGAGAATTCTAAGGATACCTTTATGGTGAACTACTTGAAACGGGTGTTTGGAGATTCCCTCTCTGACCCATGACCGAGCGGTCATCATGGACGGCGTATGCCATGCGATAGTCTTTTGAAGGGTACCCAAGTCCGAGTTTAGTCACCTATAGCGATGGGCCTGTAGCTCAGTCAGGTGGAGCGACGGACTTTTAATCCGTTGGTCGCGGGTTCGAACCCCGTCAGGCCCGCTCCGCCGGATTGGACTCGGTCCATCGTTTTCGTGGTGATTGTGGGGTCTCGCCGTGGCAGTAAAATCATCAACTAAAAAGCGATTAATGGAACTCGGCGTCAAAGAGGAATTAGCCCACAAGTTGGCTGACGACGCGAACATGGATACCATCAAGAAAATGAGTTCCCAAGATGTCGCTACCAAACTAAGTCTGAAAATTACTGATACTGAACTTGAAACTATCATGGACATTATCCGTGAGCAAGCTGCTTCTAAACGCCGACGCCCAACTCGCCGAGTTGAGATGAAAGCAGAACTCAAGGCTTTGGAAACAAACATTCCACTTGGAGAAATGAGATTCAATGTACTAAACCACGAAATCGTACCTCTGCATGAGTTGGTTGATGAAGATAAACAGATGGAAGAACTTGGTCCATGGGATTTAATCGGTACTGACATTGACGGTACCCCTCGTCTACGAATTGAACTTCTGCCCAAGATTCTGATTACTGACCCTGCGATTCAAGCGATGAAAGAGGCAATGGAGCAATCTGATGATGAGTTGCGAGCCGGTTGGTTGAATAACAGAGTTGTTAGAATTACTAGAAGAAGTCCGTCAGCAGGTCTTCATGTAGCATACAGATTAGTGGTAGAGGGTAACTAAGGGGCGATTGTTATGAGAGAAATTATTAAGACATACTTCAGAGAAAGAAGCTTGGTCAATCACCAGATTGCATCATACAATGACTGTTTACCAAAAGGAGATGGACGAGAATGCCGATTTGAGCAGATTGTCGGCAATATTCGAATTGGTACTGATGAAATCGTTGATGATGACGAGGGTGGATTGGTAAAACTCGACGTATTGGACAATGAAATTTCAGTCCGCATGAAGAACCTAACTCTCGGCCCACCGACAATCCGTGAGGCAAATGGTGCAAACAATGAGGATGCAACTCCTTTGGAGTGCCGTCTTCGAAAGTTGACCTATTCTTCGCCTATTTTCATGGACTTCACCATCCATCGTGAGGACCACCCTACTCCAATCAAGGAAGACAGGGTCCAGGTCGGTAACCTACCAGTAATGGTGCGCTCAGAGAGATGTAACCTCAATCCAGGTCATATTGACCAAAACCGAAATCTAAGTCCAGAGATGAGTGAGGAAGATCGCACCCACTACATGTCACTGCTGAAGAAGAAGGGAGAGGACCCTTACGACCCAGGTGGTTACTTCATCATTAATGGTACAGAGCGTGTTCTAATTTCAATGGAAGATTTGGCACCAAACCGAGTTACTGTTGAGATGAGTAAGAGATACAGTCGAGCAACAGAAGTTGCAAAGATTTTCTCACAAAGAGATGGTGTCCGAAAGCCACTGACTGTTGAGAAGAGAAAAGATGGAATGTTGATGGTTAAAATCAGCAGTGCTGGCGCACAAGTTATCCCAGCAGTTCTACTTATGCGAGCACTTGGAATTGATTCTGATGAGGAAATATTCGCATCTATTGCAGGTCATAAAGATGCTTTCAAGTATGTTGTAGCAAACATCAATCACGTTCGTGATTTGGATACAAAAGATGCTTATGGTGTTGAAACCAATGAAGAAGCACTTGCATGGTTGGAGAAGAAATTCGCCGCTGGTCAGCAAAAAGAATACCGTGAGCAGCGTGTTAACAATCTGATGGATAAGGAATTACTGCCTCATCTAGGAGACCAGCCGGAACACCGCTTGAAGAAAGCGGTTTTCCTTGGTAGAATTGTTCGCCAAGTTTTGGAAATGGCAATTACTCAAGGTAAGCCAAATGACAAGGATCACTACGCAAACAAGCGTGTTCGTCTTGCTGGCGATTTAATTGAAGATTTATTCCGAGTCAGCATGACTCAATTAGCTCGTGACCTCAAGTACCAACTTGAACGTCACCACAACCGAAAACGCGAACTAAAAATCAATAGTTGTTTGCGACCTGATGTCCTAACTTCAAAAATCATGCACGCACTTGCTACAGGAAACTGGGTAGGTGGCAGAACTGGTGTCAGCCAATTGCTTGACCGAACCACTTTCATCTCTGCTCTATCGCATATGCGCCGTGTAACTAGTCCACTTGTTAGAAGCCAACCTCATTTCGAGGCCCGAGATCTTCACCCTACACAATGGGGACGACTTTGCCCTAACGAAACCCCTGAGGGTCAGAACTGTGGTTTGGTGAAGAACGCAGCACAAATGATTGACGTATCTGAAGCAGTTTCTGAAGACGATGTCAAAGAATTGCTATTAGAAGCTAATGTTATTGAGCCAGAGGATTGGTCATCAGGTTCGCGCGTTCACGTGAACGGTGATATCTTTGGTTTGCACAAGAACCCTCACCGCTTGGTCACTCACTTCAAGCGTCGTAGAAGAAATGGCAGGATACGCTCAGAAGTGAGCATCCGCCACGATTCAGTAAATCGTGATATCTTCATTAATACAGATAAGGGAAGAATTCTCCGACCATTATTGGTTCTTGAAGGAGGCACTCTTACCTTAGCAAAGGAGCACTTGGTTGCTTTGGCAGAACGTGAGATGAATTTCAAAGACCTCGTGAACGAGGGAGTAGTTGAGTGGGTTGACGCAGAAGAGGAAGAAGATCTTCTCGTGGCGCCACGAGCTTACGACCTGCCAACACTTTCCCCAAAACACCAACGCCCAATCAACCCATCAAAAGTTACTTGGACGAACCTCGGTGAATTTGATATTACTGAAGCCGAATTAGAGGCGGAAATTCAGTTGTCGAACGGTACATGGGTCACTGAGAAATTCACTTGCCCACTAAACTATTTCCAAGAGGATGTTGACAAACTTCGTCGCAAAGAAAAGAAATCCGGAGATGTTCTAGTCTACACTCACGTTGAAATTGACCCTCAGTTGATTTTGGGTGTTTGTGCTAGCCTAGTTCCGTTCCCTGAGCATAACTCGACACCTCGTGTTACTGGTGGAACGGCTATGGTCAAGCAATCACTTGGTCTACCAGCGAGTAATCACCGCGTACGCCCAGACACAAGAATGCACATTCTTGACTACCCACAACGTTCCATCGTTCAAACTCAATCGATGGAATCAACAAACTTCGTGGCTCGTCCAGGTGGTCAGAATTACATCGTTGCAATTCTAAGTCATCACGGCTACAATATGCAAGACGCTGTCATCATGAATCGCGCATCAATTGAGAGAGCCCTCGGTCGTTCAAGCTTCGTTCGAACATACAATGCTGAGCGTAAGAGATTCCCGGGTGGCCAAGAAGAGGAGATTCAAATCCCAGGTGCTGGTCAGGATGAAGTCAAAGGACGTAAGGACAGTAAAGAGTACGCTCACTTAGAGTACGATGGATTGCCTCACCCTGAGACTATGCTTTCTGGAAAGAGAGATGATGACCCTGCTGTATTGGTTGGAAAAACAAGTCCGCCAAGATTCCTCGAAGAAGGTCATGGCGCTTTCATGATGGGTCAATATCGTCAAGAATCAAGCATGCGTGTAAGGCATGGTGAGAGTGGCCATGTTGACCATTTGTTCGTAACTGAGAGTCTAGATGCTGGCCGTTTAGTCAGAATCGTTCTACGCCAACACCGTATCCCAGAATTAGGCGACAAATTCTCTTCTAGACACGGTCAGAAAGGTGTTGTTGGACGTTTGGTTGATCAAGAAGACATGCCATTCACTGTTGATGGTGTTGTACCTGACTTAATTATCAACCCTCACGCGATTCCTAGTCGTATGACAGTTGCTCACATTCTAGAGATGATTGGTGGCAAAGTAGGAGCAATGGAAAGCAGATTTATCGATGCTTCGGCATTCTCAGGTGAAAAAGAGACTGCTCTTAGAGAAGGTTTGCTACGAAACGGATTCCAGCACACAGGAAGAGAACGCATGATTAATGGAGAAACAGGTGACGAGTATCCATCCAACATCTTCGTTGGTTGTATCTATTATCAGAAGCTGCACCACATGGTTAGCAGTAAAATTCACGCTCGTAGCCGTGGTAGAGTGCAAATTCTAACTCGACAGCCTACTGAAGGACGAGCCCGACAAGGTGGGCTACGATTTGGAGAGATGGAAAGAGACTGTCTTATTGCACACGGTGCTTCAATGGTCATCAAAGACAGATTACTTGACGAATCTGACGGTGTTACTTTGCCAGTTTGTGCCGAGAGCGGACACGTTGCTTACTGGGATAATCGCCGGCGCTGTTATGTCAGCCCAATACATGGAGAGAGTGCAGAAGTTCACTTGGTTGAGACCTCGTACGCATTCAAATTGTTACTAGATGAAATGAAATCACTTGGAGTCGCTATGCGACTTCAATTGGAGGACAGGAAGTGATTTGAATGGCTAAAAAACTAGACGCATCAAAGATTCCAAAGCGTATTGCTTCAATTAAATTCGGCTTAATGGCTCCCAACGAAATCCGTCGGCTTAGCGCAGTAGAAGTCAAGACTGCTGATACCTACAAAGATGATGGCCACGCATACCATCAAGGTCTAATGGACCCACAAATGGGTGTAATTGAGCAAGGTATTCGCTGTGAAACATGTGGTAACAAACACGACGAATGTCCAAGCCACTTTGGTCACATTCAGCTTGAATTACCTGTAATTCATACTGGATTCACTCCCCTCATCAAGACAGCACTGAAAACCACTTGCAACAAGTGCTACCGTGCTCTTCTTCACGAGACGCCTGGAACTCACCCCGTTGATAGTGAACTTTCAGAGCAAGATTACTATCGGAATAGGGTTTTGGATATCATCCAAAAACACGGCCCAGGTTCTCCCGAATTGAAGAAGATTATCAAGGATGTTGAGAAATTATGTTGTAGTAAAAAGCGAATGGTTTGCATGCACTGTGGTAGCGAACAAGGAAAAGTTATACTTGAGAAGCCGACCACTTTCAAAGAAAAGAAAGAGGACAAGAGTGAGCACAAACTGAATGCTAGAGATATTCGTGAATGGCTTGAGGGAATTCCCTCGGATGACCTCATTTATATCGGTATGGACAAGGGAGTTAACCGCCCTGAGTGGGTAGTAATGAGAGTTCTACCAGTTCCACCAATTACCGTCCGACCATCTATTACTCTTGAGAGTGGGGACCGTTCAGAAGACGACCTAACTCACAAACTTGTAGACGTTTTGAGAATCAACCAACGTTTGCGAGAAAACCGTGACCAAGGAGCACCTCAACTAATCGTCGAAGATCTTTGGGAACTTCTCCAATACCATATCACAACCTACTTTGACAACCAAACTAGTGGTGTGCCACCAGCACGACACCGCAGCGGCAGACCACTCAAGACCCTCACACAGAGACTGAAAGGTAAGGAAGGAAGATTCCGCAGCAACCTCTCAGGTAAGCGTGTTAACTTCTGTGCACGTTCAGTGATTTCACCAGATCCATTCCTAGGTATCAACGAAGTGGGTGTGCCAGAGATGTCTGCTAAGGATTTGACTGTGCCAATTCGTGTTACCAAGCGTAACCGCGAACAACTGCGTGAGATGATTTTGCGTGGCCCTGATAATCACCCTGGTGTGAATTATATTGTGCGCGGTGATACTCACCGTGTTAGAATCACTGATAGAACCAAGTTTATCTGGTCTGGTTTCCGTTGTATGAATCCAACTTGTGACGGTGGAGACCCAGAACGTGATGAGCCATACGAAGGTATGGCTCCAGATCTAAACGAAGTGCTAAGAGCACCTAATTTCCTACCAGGTCTAGTCATAAAGAAGGAGAATCGTCGTACTATTGAAGGCTTGCAAGAGAACTGGGTCGCTGACTTAGAATCAACCATATGCAATTTGCGTGGGGAAGATGATAATGGAAAGCAACTCCCAGAAGATGACCCTCGTGCCATCATCCACAATCGCTGGAGGTGGGGCCAAGAGCAACCTGAAGACACAACATACCCAGAGCACTTGGATGTTATTTGCCCACACTGTGGTTCACCATGGGATGACGAAGATGAAGAGAGGACTCAGGTAGAGGACCGACTAGCGACCATTGATTTGGATGGCAGTCCCAAGCCAGGAATGGTAGTTGAGCGTCATTTGATTGACGGAGATGTAGTAATTTTCAACCGACAACCATCTTTGCACCGAATGTCAATGATGGTTCACGAAGTCAGAGTAATGCAAGGTAAAACGTTCCGTTTCAATCTGTCAGTTTGTACACCGTACAACGCTGATTTCGATGGTGATGAAATGAATCTACACATTATTCAGTCCGAAGAGGCTCGTGCTGAAGCAAAGGTATTGATGCGGGTTCAAGAGAATATTCTCAGTCCACGATATGGTGGTGCAGTCATCGGCGGTATCCACGACCACATTTCTGGTGCATACTTGTTGACCAATGGTGACCGCGTAGTTTCAAAGAGCCTATCAATTGAAATCCTAAGTAAAATCGACTGGACTGGAGACCTACCAAAGGAAGTGAAAGATGAGAACGGAAACATTGGTTACAATGGCCGTGAGCTCCTCAATTTGATTATTCCTTCAGGCATTAATCTCAGTTACAAGAGTCGAAGCAACGATCAGGTCGAAGTCATTGACGGCGAAATATTGTCAGGAACTATTGACAAGACGGGAATTGGTGCTGAAGACGGAAAACTGCTTGACGCAGTCCTTCAAATTCATGGAAGCACACGAGGCGCACAGTTCCTCAATGAATTGTGTCAACTAACTATAGGAATGTGTACTGCCATAGGATTCACTACTGGAATTGATGACGAGGACCTTCCTCCAGCAGCACGTATAGAAATCACTGATATTAATTCAACAGCTGTTGCAGATGTAGATGGTAAACTCGAATTGTACGGTAAGAATGGAAGAGGTTACGAGGCAAGACCTGGACGTACACCTCTAGAGACACTTGAAGAAGATATTATGCAGATTCTTGACCAGTCAAGGTCTAGAACTGGTGAAATTGCTAAGGAACACCTAGCGAGTGACAACGCGGCAGTAATGATGGCTGTATCAGGCGCTCGTGGTTCTATGGACAACCTCTCAATGATGGCTGGTTCAATTGGCCAGACTCGAGTTCGTGGCCAGCGTCTTGAACGTGGTTACAAGGATAGAGTTCTGTCACACTTTAAGAGAAATGCAAAGGGTGCTCAGGAGAAAGGATTCGTTCAATCCTCATTCAAGAAAGGACTTGAGCCAACTGAGTTCTTCATGCTATCAGTATCAGGAAGAGAATCTCTTGTTGACACTGCAGTTCGTACCAGTAAATCAGGATACATGCAGCGCCGTCTCATTAACGCGATGGACGATTTGAAGGTCCATGGTGACTCTCACCGCTCTGTGCGAAATACAGCAGACAGAATTATTCAATTCAGTTATGGTGAAGATGGAACCGATCCAACACGTAGTATCAGAGGTTCTGCAATTAACATCAGAGATGTTCTTGATAATGTATTAGGTGGTGAGAAATAATGGTAGTAAAGTCAGCAACCAAGAAAAAACTCATGGATATGGGTATACCTGAAGATTATGCTCACAATCTTGCAGATGGCCGCAAATGGGATGATGTCAAGATATTATCACAAGGTGAAATCGCTAAGATTTGCGGACTTTCATCTGATGAAGCTGATAAGTTATCTCAGGTCATCCAGAAATTTGGAAAGCGCACCCGCGCTTCTGCAGCCTCAACCACTAGCACTACTGTAGTACGTCGTCGTGCAGCCAAGAGAAGAGTCAAGGTTCAGCAAGAACTTGAACAGTTTGACCCTGAAATGAAAATGAGTCAATTGATAAAAGGACTAAACTCTTCAGGGATTTACACTTCCTTGGCCAATGCAGCCGAAAAGGAGGGTTCAACCTTATCCAAGCGTGTTCTCAGTAATTTAGCAGACGAAATTGAACGACGCGGCAGGCAAAAGCTGACAGCAAAGCAAGCGCTATCTATCATCCAAGTAGCGGACACAGCTTCTGAGTCAAGTGGTGTTGATCCATTTGAAGCAGTTGGAATTTTGACCGCACAATCAATTGGTGAACCGGGAACACAAATGACCATGCGTACTTTCCACTATGCGGGTGTTGCATCTGTGAACGTTACTCAAGGTCTGCCAAGAATCATTGAGATTGTTGATGCTAGAAAGAAATCATCCACACCAACTATGAGAATTCACTTAGATGACAAATTGAAACATGATGAGAAGAAAGTTCGCAATCTTGCAGCATCTCTAGAAATTACTGATGCCAAAGATATCGCAGTCATTGAGACTGATGTCACTCAGCGTAGAATAACTCTAAAATTAATTCCAGGCAACATGAAGCAGAAGGGAGTTAAACCCATTGAAGTCAAAGAGATTCTAACCCGTCGCCTTCGCCTTTTCATTGAGGCTGACAATGATGTTCGACCAAAGTTGTTGACAATTATTCCAGGCCGCAAGAAGGAAAGTGACGATGTCACCCCTAACTACACTGAACTCTTGGCTTTAGAAGAGAAAGTTAAGGAATTACGTTTGAAAGGTGTAACAGATATTCAGCGTGCTAATACTCAAAAAGATGCTGTAACAGGTGAGTTTTACATAGCAACCATTGGAAGTAATCTAGCGGCAGTAAGTGAATTTGAAGGAATTGACCGTGCCCGAACATACACTAACAACATCACAGAAATCCACCAATATCTCGGCGTTGAGGCGGCTCGACAAGCAATAATCAACGAGCTAATATTGACATTGCAGATTGCACGATTAGATGTTGATGTTAGACACTTGGTTACTGTAGCGGATGTGATGACTAGCGAAGGTGAAGTCCGAGCAATTGGGCGTCACGGTGTTTCAGGAAACAAACACAGTATTTTGGCCCGTGCTGCTTTCGAAGTAACAGTCAATCATCTTCTAAGGGCCGGTATTATCGGCGAACAAGACGAATTAGCTGGAGTTGCCGAGAACATTATTGTTGGGCAACCTGTTGCACTTGGAACAGGGAGCGTAGAACTATTCTACATCCCAGATAAGGAATAATCTAAATCCCACCATGAGATACAAATGTGGAGTATGGAGGAATAAAAATGGATATAGTAAAACAATTGAAAACTGCAATTAATAATGGAACCTTGTTGTTTGGCCAAAATCAGACGGTGGCGGCTTGCGCTCATGGTGAAGCTAAATTAGTTATCTTAGCGGCTAACTGCCCGTTAGGTTACATCGAAAAACTTCACTCTAGTCACCCCGACATCCCAATTCACAGGGTTGGAATGGTGAACCGAGAACTAGGTGCTGCTTGTGCAAAGCCTTTCCATGTGAGTACCATTTGCGTGGTTGATGCAGGTACTAGCGATTTACTCTCATTACGAAGCAACATTGATTGATTTCGCTAATTCGGTTAACCTCTGAATCTGGCCCTTTAGGGCCAACATAGAGGAGAGCATTGATGTGCACATGAAGTAGCCGAGCCTCAATGACTGTTTCTTTACCCGCCATTCTCAAGGAAATTGGCGTTGAGGTAAAGTCTATTTCCATCATTTCTAGAACACCAGGAATAAATTGTTTAGGAATAATTGAGTCAATATCTGACTCTAGTGCTGGCTGCCCGGTTGATGTGGGCACTCACGTTTGGCATGCCCAACCAGGCTGGGCACCAATTGACAGGATGGAATTGGAGCGGTGGATGGTTGACGCCCCAGATGGTTCTCACTGGCTTGTCTCAGAGAGGAAATTAATTGACTTAGATCGGACAATCGGACCGAACAGAATTGGTCTGGTACTGTGGGGTTCAGAGGAACTTTCTAATTGGCTGGGCCAAGCGATTCTTGCAGGGCGAATAAGATTACACCTTGATGAAACGCCTATCTCCCCTTCTATTGGTGGGATTTCAAATAGGGCTGAAAAATCTAAGCCACCGCCGCCAGATGCCACGGCAATAAAACCAAAAGTCAAACTAACTGAATGGCTATCACAACGCGGCTATGAAAGGTTGCAAGTTCGACCAATTCTCCTTGAAGGTAGAAGGTGGCATATTGATGGCCACCTACTTGGACCCGAAGGCAACAAGGAAAAACACCGTTGGACCCTCCTTGAGGACCCGTTTTCTTCTCAATTGACTAGAATGGGTGATGCAGAACCCCTTCCCTTTGTACCTCAACTTGAGCAGATTCCTCCGACTTCTTGGAAGACGATTGAAATGGTGCGTTCAGAACTACCTTCGGTGTGCGAGGAGAGGAGACACTGGACAGTAAGTCAGACAGCAGCTGGCGGCGAGGTTCAGGGGAGCATTCTACACTGGTGGAGAATTGAAGAAAAGGTGGCAGAGATGACTTCATCTCCTATTTTGATACCCGGTTGGCAAGTTGATTTTCCAGGAAACGGGTGGATGATTGTTCACGGACTAAGTGGTGAAATACTCAATTTACCCCAAACCGGGTAAAAGCGTAGGAAAAATGCATTTTAGTTAGTCAAATAGAGGTCCCAAGATAGTAACTCCGCCAGAAGTAATGTCAATTGCTTGCTTTTCCATGCTGTGACGCAAATGTCTCATCTTTTCTATTTGCATTGTTCTAACAATTTTGCCATTTCTCCTGTCTAATCCAAGATTGATAATTCCATCCGCAATGAATCCCTCATTACCCTGAAGTTCAGCAAATTCTCCAGTCTGCCTTTCTGTGATAATAATAGTGTACAAGCCTTGAGACCTAAGGAAATCGAAGAATCCGAACATCTTCTTCCTCATTTCCTCATTAACGCTAGTTAGGCTGTAAATAGCGCCAAGGCTGTCTAAAACAAATACAGAGAATTGGTCCCCTCTTTCTTTTTTGAAGTGCTGAATCATACGACGAGTAAATTTCAGGTAATCCATCGCTTCATTTTCTTTCCTTAACTCCGTCAAATCAGTGATTTGGAGATTAGGTGGTAACTCCAATCCCATTGAATTACATGTTTTGAGTAGACTGTCAACTGATTCTTCAACTGTGCAATATAGTCCAAACCCACCAGTTCTTCGCAAGTGATTAGATATTATGGACAGAGAAAAACTGGTTTTCATTGAGCCCGGCGGTCCCGTGAGAAGGCTCAGATATGGTGGTTCCGCGTCCCGACTAATTACCCGCTCCATTCCTGCAATGCCGCCAATATACATGATTCCCACTATGCCGATTTTGTAACCGGTATTTATTGTTGTTGAAAGTAATTACTGATTATATGCATCTATTCAGAATAACGCCCTCGGCCATACAAATCATAGTGGTTAAATGCCTCACCTTAGTGGAAGGCTCGTGAAGTACCGGCCCTATGGGCCGTGAGAATGAGATTGGGAGATGGTGGTTGATGCAGTCGGCATTGAAAGGTATCGTTTCCAGAACAGAATATTTCATCACAAAACATCAATCACAGCGAGACGAGTGGAACGCGAAAGTTGTTGAAAATAAATCTCGCCGTGAACAGGTGAACGGTCAAAAGCGTGAGATATATGATGAGATTGAGCGTCAGCGAAATGTCCGTGACAAAGAGAACACCATGGTGCGTGAGGCAAAGACCGAGCGAGATAAAGCAAACAAGGAATACAACAGCCTAAGAATTGAGGTCCTTGGTGCTGATGCAGAAAACAAAGGCCAACGCCAAAGTGGAGACAGTCCCGCACAAATTCAAAAAAAGATGGATCGGTTAGAAATGGATCACATGATTGCGAAGATTAATGACAAGAAATTCCAAGAACAAATAATCTTATTAAAAAATCAATTACGGTCTGCTGAAGAGAAGATAAAACCAGCCGGTGGTAGCGATGAAAATATTGAACTTGATGCATTACGTGTTTCTTGTGATGCTGCCCATGGTAGAGTTATTGCTGCAGCAGATGCTGCTCAAGCCGCTCATGATTTGATGGGTAAATTAAATGATGAGACTCGTCGATTAAATGATGAGCATGAATTGGCACACCGGGCTTTTGTTGCTGCCAAAGTTGAAGCAGACCGAGAACATCAATACTACATAGTCGCAATGCGTTGCATTTGGAGTTCAAGACATCTGCTTAAAGCAGCCAAAGACCGGGCCGATGGTGTACAACCTTCCAAGGCCGATGCACTACCTGCAAATGTCGATTTGATGAGTGCTTTGATGGCTGGAAAAACATTGTCTACTGAACAATTGATGACTATGAGACGTGAAGATTAAACGAGGTGTGAAATTTGATAGAATCTTCTGATATTTCTGAAATATTGAACGATTATGATCGCATGAAATTACGTGTCGGAATGACAGCAAGTCACTCTGCATTGGATATCTGCGATGGCGCGATTGAAGAGGGATTCCCAACAGTCGCCTACTGTCAAAAAGGTCGGGAGAAGACCTACTCAGAATATTTCAAGACCGTAAGAAACCAATCAGGCCGAGTTACCCGAGGCATGGTTGACAAGGCAATTGTGCTTGACCGCTTTGATGAAGTGTTGGACACTTCCTTTCAACAAGGAATGCGGGACAGAAATGTGGTTTATATCCCAAATCGGTCGTTCACATCTTATTGTGGAATGTCACAAATTGAGAACGATTTCCGAGTGCCGATGTTTGGTAGCCGAAACATGCTACGAATGGAAGAGCGAACAGAAGACCAGGATTACTATTGGATTCTTGATAAAGCAGGATTACCTTACCCCGAAGCAATTGAAAATCCTGAAGATATCGATTGTTTGGTTATTGTGAAGTTGCATCATGCTGAAAAGATACTTGAGAGAGGATTTTTCACTTGTGCCTCTTTTTCTGAGTACAAAGAAAAATCAGAAGCCCTCCTCCAACAAGGCGTGATTGATGAAGCAAGTTTAGCAGGTGCTAGAATTGAGCGTTATGTAATTGGTCCTGTATTCAATCTCAACTTTTTCTATAGTCCATTAGAAGAGGAGATGTCAAAACTAGAATTACTGGGTGTTGATTGGAGATTCGAATCAAGTTTAGATGGCCATGTGAGACTTCCAGCACCACAGCAAATGACCATGCCAATCCATCAGCAAATACCAGAGATGACTGTAGTAGGTCATAACACAGCCACCATTAGGGAGAGTTTACTTGAGGAGGCTTTTGCATTGGGTGAAAAATTCATCACCGCTAGTAAGGAACATTACGACCCAGGAATTATTGGTCCATTTTGTTTGCAAACTTGTATTGATAAAGACATGAATTATTCAATCTACGATGTTGCTCCTCGTGTTGGAGGAGGAACTAATGTGCATATGAGTATGGGTCACCCATATGGGAATTCAACATGGCGAAAGCCAATGAGTAGCGGGCGAAGAATCGCGATGGAACTAAGAAATGCTGTAGAACAGGATAGACTAGACGAAGTACTAACTTGAGATAATAGTGAATAGTTCTAACTATTTTTTTGTATCTTCAAGAAATAACTAGAGCAGAGGCAGCAAGTTTTCAGATGCAATTTCAATCTGTTTACGGACCATTCCAAGATTTGCGCCTTTCTCTGTTTTACAAACAATTGAGTAAGAATCGTTGATTGTTGCAACGACTAGAGTACCATCTACCCCATTCAAAGTAACGATTCTAGGATTACCTAATTCAATATTAGAGAGCAATATACTTGCAGAATTGAGTATTGATGGTATTAGTGACCCAATCCCTTCTAGGAATATTGCTGGAGCCCCTTCAACTTCGTGGATGAAACCCTCTATTGACGATATTGCACACCAAGACACGCCTTCAATCGCCGCGACTTCTCCGATTATTGCTGCCTTCACAATACTTGGGTGAACCCTAGAGGTCAATAAACAAGGTGCGCAAACAAATGCTTAATCTTCTCGTCTCTGATGTGACCGAGCTACTCCTCGGCGAGGTTGAGTTTTACTTCTACCACCTCTACGTGAATCATTTTTCTTTCGCCTTGAGGTCTTTTTTGAGTCTGAGCCTTGAAGTTGTGATAGTCCTCCAGTCTCTAGGATTCTAGCCATATCTTCCATTGAAAGTGAACCGCCGCTCAGTGCATGTTCCCTAATTGTGTTAATTCGTTTGCGAACCTTCCTACCGCGGCTTTCATCATCCTTGCGAATTCTACTGAAGGATTCAAGACGGCCAACCTCTCGCTTGGTCTGTCGTAATTCAGAACGCTGGCTACGAATTGCCTCAAGCATCTTTTCAATGCGGTTATTGAGGTCTTTCTCTTCTTTTCTGCTTATTTTTGTACCTGATAACCGAGGGTTCTCATCAGCTGCCTTTGCAGCAATTCCACTTGATTCATCTTGTAAACTATCAAGTTTCTTGATGGTGTCTTTTTGTAGTCTAATCAACTCTACGAACTGTTGATGCGCTGTATCTGACTGAACCTTCAGTTTGTGCATTATTTTCAATTCGAAGAAGAACGAAAACTTTTGAGTTTCATTGGCTAGATTGGGTGCTCGGCTAGGGTCCTCACGGATAGTTGTCAAATCACGCCAGGTTCGCTTGAGTAATCTTTCGATAAGGTTCAGCGGCGGTGAAATACGCAAATTGATATCGTCACGAACTGCCTTAGCGTCATTGATTTGTTTATTCCGCGCCCGTAACGCATTCAACAAATCGCGGCGCTCTTTAGAAACACCTCCTGAATTATACAGAGCAGTGCGGAGTACTTGCACGGTTGAAATCAATGATTTTCGTTCACTTTCAAAAGATTCAAGTTGGGATTCCATTGATCTTGCTGAAGATTTATTATCGCTGAGCATATCTTCAATTTCATGAGTTTCAAGTTCTCTCAAATCTTCAAAGAAATCTTTGCGATTTGATTTTTTACCCTTCTTACTTCTCTTGGACTTGTGTTTCTTGTCATCATGAGATTCTTTCTTAGGCTTGGAATTAGATTTTTGACTCATTCTTCCTCACCGCCACGTTTCTCAACAACAGGTCTTTGGGGCATGCTTGATGGTTTTCCTTCTGAAACCATTCGACTCGCTGCCATCAAATCCCCAGTCCCATCCTTTAGGTCTTCAAATCCATGTTCAATTCTGTGATTCCAGTAACCGACTATATCGTCAACTGATGATAGAAGTGATTTTGAGCGGTTTAGTTGACTTTGTGCTTCACGTTGTATTTCCTTATGTTCAGCATACTTTGTGTGATGCTCACCACTTACCTCTGCCAAACCTACAAGTTTTTCGTGCGCTGCATCGGCATCTTCGAGTAATTGTCGATGATTTTCCCAACCCTCTCGATATTCTTTCAATTCAGGGTTGGAATCTAGCCTTTTTGCGACCCATTCTTCGTGAGAACGGGTAAGTTCTCGCATTTGCCGTAGTAATTTTCTTTCACTATTCAAATCAAGAGCAGAGGTCTCAACTTTCTCATCAATTTCTGCCAACTTTTGGGCGAGTTTTTCCTTTGCCCAGCCTGGGTTTGGATTTTTGAGTTTCTTCTCTTCTATCAAAGTTTCACGAAGGCTGGTAAGTTTCTTGCGTAGTTTTTTTGCCTCCGATTGCAGAGAATCTCTCTTTTCTTTCAAATTTGAAACTTCATCGGTTGCTTTATCCCTTTCTTTCAGGGCTGTTTCTACGAGCGGGTTCAGTTGGTCAAGTTCTTGTTTTCTGTCGCGCACAATATTTGGAAGAGTATCCCCCAATTCGTGGCGGCGGGCGATTATCGCTTGTGCCACTTCCTCTGGAGTCATGGCAAGTAGTGTATTGACATCCATAGGCAAGCCGCCCACTCAACTATCTCTCATAAAGGTGAGGTTTTGCTATCCGTAGGATAGTAAAGGTCATTCAACCGTCTTGGCGCAGGCATTGACGATGAGGGCCTCCCATGTCCGCCAGACCTTCGCAAGTATGTGTGTTCTGTTTCTCGTGATTCCCCTTCTTTCTGTGGTTTCCGCCACTGGCTCAGGATTATTATTAGACACAACAACTCTCGTTGTAGTTGGCAATTTAGAAGAAGGGGCAGGTGATGTGAATATTTCCATTGATGTCAAATCTCACGATGTTTCCTCCTTAGGGGCAATAAACATGACACTGATTGAAGGAGAGAGCACAATTATCGCTAGTGATAATGTTTCACTAAATCTCACATCTGATGAAATAACTACAATTCAATTCAATATTTCACAACTTGCTATTGGTCAGTACACTCTGAATTTACAACTTTTTGGTGAGGTCGGAACTCCATTTGCTAACCACACAGACCTAATCAGTCAATTTGTCAAGAGATTAGCGCCGGCTAATCCACAAGTCAGCCAGACTAGTCAATGGCAGATTATTCCAGTTAACCCAAGCACTGGTGAAGCGAGCGGAAATTCCTCATTTAGAGATGGGGATATTGGTTGGGCAGAAGTTCCAATAAGCAACTCAGGTGAGGTTGATTTCAATGGTAGCATAGGATTTGCTATTGATAATGAGGTTTATCTTTATCAAAATCTGACCATACCTCCTCAATCTTCAACATCGGTCAATTTTTCAATTCCGCAAATATTTGAGAGTAATTTGACATCGCTGAAAGTAAATTTGTCTGGCCAAGTTACGACCCACGAAATGTCCGTTGGCCCACCTCCATTAGCAAGATTAGAAATTATTGCAAACGTTGATAATTCAACACCTTCCTTAGGTCAGCAGGTTATTTGGACAGTGAACTTGAGTAACTCAGGTGAGTTGTCATGGATAGGAGAACTACGATGCACATTTTCCAATTCGGTGGTTTTTAGTGAATCTTTCTTTGTAAATCAGGCTGAGGGCCAATCCCGTCAATTTTCACTTTCGGTACGGCCTGGGGCATTGGATTGCTCAGTGGTTACTACTGCGCGACTTCACGATGATTCAGTAAGCAGTTTTTCCCACACTTACGATATGGACGCTGCACACTTCTCAACTGCGGGTAGTGCGGGTTTGGCTATTGTTGGAACTAATTTCCATGTCGGTGATGACTTACAAGCAACACTAATCGCTCACAACGGCGGGGATTTCCAAGGTAATGCCCGGCTGTCCATAAGTGATTCATCAAGTTCTTCAGAAGGATTGGCAAGACAATTTTCGGTCGGCAATAGTTTGCAATTAGATGTAAGGCACACACTTCAAGGAAGTGCTGGAAGTCGTGTTTTGTCTTGGTCAGTTATCAGTGAAGATGGTTTGGTTGATGAGAATCTTTCGGGGCAGGTTGAGGTTCAAGTGGCTCCTTCACAACAATTGCATGGCGAATTAACATCTGTAGATTGGACTACTTCTGATGGCTTGGTCGCTGAAATTCACTTACAATTGTCCGAAGGTCGTTCCCGTACTGTCAGAGTTCAGGTTGGTCACTCTAATGGAGATGATTCTGTAACGGTGATAGATACTGACGTTGTATTGGCGCCTGGTCAACGTTCTCTTAACTTTGATTTGGGTGAACCTCAACAGGCTGACGAGGTTTGGCTTTCTTTGGAGGTTAGTAATTGGATGCCAGCTCAGTTATCACAGATGAATGCCACACGTTCAGCGAGTAAACCAGATGTTCAACCCAGTGCAATTTTAGGCATATCAAAACCGGCTGTACCGGTTAATGGTGAGTCTGCGACCATTGCCTACACCCTGTCAAATGCTGGCAGTGACAATATCGCAGGCGGTGTACTTGTGCTCAAAGTTTCTTCAACGAATGAAATTCTTTGGCAGGCCTCAGCACCATTAGTAGAGGCGGGAGATAGCGAATCAGGTGAGATTAGTATTGATGAATGGCCAGAAGGGGCAACTATCGGGTTACACCTCGAATGGCGAAGTGGTGTAAGCCAAACAATAACTACGAAATCATATCCATCCAAAGCACCAACGATTTCTGACTCATTTGCTATTCCTTGGGCTGCCATCATTTATGGGGCAATAGCCGGAATAGTCATCTCTGCGGTTGCTCGATTCGTATTTGTGTGGCAAGGGGAAGATCCAGATGAAAAGAAACAACTTCGCTCACAAAGGCGGGATTCTAGGGTCAAGGCCAAAGAAGACGCGAAAAAGGTTAGAAAGGAGAGGCTGAATCCTACTGGTAAACAGGAGGTTGCTTGCCCATCGTGTAGTATGACGTTACGGGTGCCGAACGATTATGATGGCAAGGCACGGTGCCCAGCGTGCACACATGTGTTCCCAGTGTCTCCGGTTGAAATTTCACAACCAGAGCAAGAAAAGATATCCAAAGAAGATGACGATATTGAGCAAGTGGTAGATTCAGAAAACACACAAACATCTAGCCGTGAATTGAAGAAGGAAAGTGCCACAGTTTCTACACGAACTGCTGTAAAACCTCCACAAGTAGAGAAAAAGGAAGGTGCAACACTTTCTACACGAACTGCTGCAAAACCTCTACAAGTAGAGAAAAAGAAAAGTAAACCATCAACAGCATCAACTTCAATGTCATCAATTTCAACGGGTGATGAAATACGCTGTCCATCCTGCGGACAGAGATTGAAAGTGCCTTATGACAGGCGACCAATTACAGCAAAGTGTCCGCGATGCCAATCAAAATTCATGGCTGAAAAACAATGAGGTCAGAATATGTCAATCCCAATTCAAGAAGATCAGGAGATGTATCTCAAGAAACTATTTGAAATTCATTTAATAGATAGTAGTGAGCCAATTCGAACTAGCCGAATTGCGGATGAAATGAAGGTATCAGCACCAAGTGCAAGTGAGATGCTGAAACGGCTTGGGCGCAAGGGATTCGTTGACTATGTACCATACAAAGGTGTAACATTAACTCTACAAGGTATTGATGCCGCCAGCCGCGTCAAGCGACGAGAAGCATTAATGGAAGTGTTTCTGATTCAGATGTTGGATTTTAGAGGGGATGTAAAAGATGTCGCTTGTCGCCTAGAACATGCTTTGACGGATGATTTAGAATCTGCTATAGACCGATTGCTTGGATATCCTAGTCACACAGTTGATGGTGAAGAAATACCTTCTGCTAATAGAACGATTAAGAGCGATATTGAGGGCGTCTTGTTACCTCTTTCTTCTTTACCTGTAAATTGCCAAGCAAAAGTAGAGTTAGTTATTGTTGATGGGATGGATGTAAGGACCCTTTCAGACATGGGTGTCAGTGTCGGTTCAGTAATTCTGAACAATGGGGATAAATGGTTAGTCAATGGAGTAAATATACAACTTTCAAACACTCTCCAATCCCGTATATTGGTACGTACTGACTAACTCGTAAGCAAAGACTACTTGATATGGGATTGATGAGTCGGCGATGCCGATGGCAAGAGAGGCGGAAGAGTCCGACCCTGAACAAGATGGGGTTCGAGAACTGCTTCAAGCGATGGAAGTAAAGATGAGAAAACTTTCAGACCAAAGACGCACTCACAACGAATCTGCTCGTACAAATGCCGATAAAAGAGATGCAATTCAGAAGCAATATGGCTCTTTACGCAATGAAATTAAAGAAATATTAGAATCTCAGAAAGAGGTTAGGGTTAAGGCGAAAATTCACCAAACTCGAAGAGATGCAATTCAAGAACAATTACGAAATCTCTTTTCTCGTTCCAAATCAACAAAATCAAATAGGGATAAATCAGTGATTTTACAACTATCAGAGAAGAGTTCTGAAGTAGAGCAAATTGAATTCAGATTAGAAAGAGATGGGACTCTAAAATTAGATGCAGAAAACCGTCTTCATAAGAAATTGAAGTCATTGAAAAATGAAATCAAAGAACTGGAACCTCAAGTTCAGACTGAATTACGAATAAAGATAGATATTAACGACCTTGAAGGTTCTATTGAGCAACTCAAAGCTGAAGCAGATGAAGAACATAAGCAAATGGTAGCATTCAATAAAGAAGCAGACAAAATTTGGGAAGAAGTAAAACCAAAATTTGACGAACGTGATTTCCTAAAGTCTGAAGGAGACAGACTTCACGACTCATTTGTTAAATGCCGTAAGGACGCAGATGCTGTGCATCAACAAATTGATGATTTGATGACTCAAGTAACCACTGCTCGTAAAGAACTTCAAGGATTTAAAGATGAGAGAGCCTCATGGATAACTCATCACAATAAATCAATTGATGAATCCACAAGTACACCACAAGATGATGAGAAATTAGCCGATAATTTGGTATCAAATTTGATGGGCTCCGGCGCCCTATCCCTTGGAGGAACCGCTGGGCGTGTCGCAGAAGATAGTAGCCGGTCAAACCATAGGAGAAAAGGGCGAAAAACCACTTTGGCACGGCGAGGAAACCGCGGTAGCAGCAAGAAATCTGAATGAATCAACCATAGGGTTTGCGTTCCAATATCAATAGCGAATTATTTGAGCAGACCAAACGTCAGTTGGCCAGGATCATATTTCGTAAAGTAAAGACAAGAAAAAGGCAAAATTAGCGCTACGTTCAATTAACTTTCGTAGCGCACTGATTCGTATAACAAAGCGAGCGCCCAAAAAGCGTGCTTCTCTACAATGGGTTGTATCAGTTCAGTTCGGCATCAGACTCAAATATACGAATTTAACGGGGCGTTCCGATGCAGAAGGACAGCGGGGCGCCACATCGTAGTTACGACCGCCAATGGGATGAAATTGAGGACATGCTTGAGACTGCAGAAGAGCGCGGAGTTGAGTGGCAAGGTTGGTTTGAGGAATGCCGAGATAATGGTGATAAAGAAGGCATGAAAGAAGCAGCGCGAAATTACAAGGCACTTCAAGGAGTCATCAAATGTTTGAAGTGGGTCCTCGGAGAAGACGGCGTTGATCACCCACTAGAGTAAATATCTCAAACTTCCAAACATTTACCCTGTCCTCATTCAAAAATGCTTGTCAAAGGTCATTTTCCCTTTCGTTGAGACGGACTAACATTGATGAGCGAGAGGCGACCCGCGATAGTTGGTTCACATGGCTATTGACATGACAGAAATGCGGCACGGCACAGAACTGCTCAAGCGAGGATTCGCAAAAATGCAGGAAGGCGGCGTCATAATGGATGTGGTAACGCCAGAACAAGCACAGATTGCAGAAGACGCCGGCGCTACTTCAGTAATGGCACTAGAACGTGTGCCATCTGACATCCGCGCTGATGGTGGTGTGGCTAGAATGAGCCACCCCGACCTTATTAGAGGAATCATTGAGACAACTTCAATCCCCGTAATGGCAAAGGCTCGAATTGGGCACAGTGAAGAGGCACGAGTTTTGGAAGCGCTTGGTGTGGACATGGTGGATGAATCGGAGGTTTTGACCCCAGCAGATCCATTTTATCACATCCCGAAAAACGATTTCACCATTCCTTTCGTCTGCGGTTGCACCAACCTAGGTGAGGCAGTTAGGCGTATATTTGAGGGCGCTGCTATGATGCGCACAAAGGGCGAGGCCGGAACCGGAAATGTGGTTTGTGCGATGCAACACGCAAGGATAGTGGCTCAGGAAATAGACTGGCTCCAAAGGTGCGATGAAGAAGACCATTCCTTCGCGGTTGAACAGATTGTTGAGGGTTTTCTCAAATTGGAATACGAAAGCGAGTTGGCGATTGAACTGGCTAGCACACCGTTTGGTACGGTTGACGAATGCATTGCAGGAGTTGAGGAGATTCTTGAGGATGTCAAGCGAATGGGGCGACTTCCTGTTGTCACTTTTTCTGCTGGAGGAATTGCAACCCCCGCTGATGCGGCATTGTTGATGCAGACTGGTATGGATGGGATTTTTGTTGGCTCTGGAATCTTCAAGTCAGAAGACCCTGTAACTACTGCTCAAGCGATAGTTCACGCAACTCATCATTTCAATGACCCAGAAAAGGTTGCCGAAGCATCAACCATGATGGCTAGTCCAATGCCTGGTCTTGAGATAGATTCGCTGGATGTTAGAATGGACCAGCGCGGTAATTGAACTCAAATTCTGCAATTCTCAAGCAATGGGCCCCCATGTATTCATTTTGAAGCAATGCGTAACGGCTGAGACCACCCACCGTGAGGCTTTGGATTCAGTATTCTGAACGAGAAGGTGTTATTGAGGAACAATCTGATTGACCCTTAACCTGAAATATCGGTCATTAATTCCAGCACCATGGCAACCTACAGTGAGGACGGCCAATGGATGTGGGATGGCTCCGGGTGGATACCGGCTCCTCCTTCTAATTCCGGGCCAACTGGCTCGCCTGCACCTCAGGTCCAATTACAAGATTCAGTTGTTGGCGGTGATATAAATTTGAACCCACAAGTTCATCACCATCATAATCAAAAAATTGTTCAAAACCAAATAGTCAATGAATCTATACATCCGATGGAGGATTTTTCTGAAGTCGTAACTAGTGCTCATGAGAGTGGGAAAAGAGCATTGATTTCTATTGGTGTATTGTTTTTAATCGCACTAATATGGTACCTGATTGTTTATAATTTCGCGCCGTCTGAGGAATATTTCAACGGGATTAATGCTGTTTTAGCATGTCTGTGGGTTGTAGATGGAATTTTCATATTTATTCAAGCCGGACCGATAAACACATTCTCAAGTTTGCGTGAAAAATATCCTGCTTCACCTTCTCTGAAAAGCGGGGACAATGGAAAGGTCATGCATGATATCGCGAAATATCTATGGCTTTTGCCAATAGTTATCCTGATTGTTGTCGCAGTTGTTGCGTATTTCATACTCAAGATATCGGCTCAAATGAGCAAATATCAAAATCGCTGATGTTCTGTTCGTAAGGTACCGTCTGCCTACTTATCTAATCAGAGAGGGGGGCCCTGCTTAGATGTTCACGGAACCCATCATATTTTCAATCCCTTTTTCAAGAATGTCAATTGCTTCTTCGATTGCAATATTCATTTTTTCTTCAGCATCTTTAGGCATTTCAACACCTAATTCCACACCTCTGGTGTCACAATAATCAATCCATGTCTGAATGTTTTGGTATAGTTCCCTTTGCCCCTCATCACACATTTTCAGTTCTTCTTCTGTTAGGTTCTCGTACCCAATATTCTTGGTGTATTTTTTTTCATTTTCATCAATGAATTGATATTTTTTGTATCTCTTGTTTTGATCATTGGTTACGGGCAGTCTATTCCATTTCTGTTCAATTCCGACTTTTCCAGTCTTCTTGTAATACCCTCTGACTTCAAACAAATGGTCTCCGCCAGTCTTTGATACTTTTTGTCCAGTAACTACACATGTCTTCATATCTGGAATTGCGAATATCTCCAACATTTTTGCTTCATCTGTTTCGGAAAAACCAGGAATAAATTTAGAGGTGTAATTTGCTATGAAATCCCTTGTCATCTCATATCGGATTGTTGAATTCCTCGATCTTACATTACTCGATTTCTTAGCCATACCCATGCCAAGCAGTTCCCCAACGTAAATCAATCCATGATTGGGTAATTTTTCTAGTAAATTAGAGGGATAATGGACAAACCCATTGATTCGTTTTGACCTCATAGGAGAGTTTGCAGTTGGGTCTTTTCAGTGCCTAGAGTCTATTTCGGCCGACTGAATCCCAATTCATTTCTGAATAGAACTAACTCTTTCGTTTGCAATCTCAATGTACTCTTCGGATATGTCAGTTCCAATGTAATCCCGTCCATGTTTCACAGCCATCTTAGGAGTGGTTCCTGAACCACACATCGGGTCAAAAACCAAATCACCTTCATTAGTCCATGAGAGGATATGGTCTTCAGCTAATTTTTCTGGAAAAACGGCTGGATGCTCGAAAGCGATTTTATCACTAGTAGTACCATGTAACCCAACTGCATACTTCCAAATATTGGTGCGGGTTTTGGTATCATTCAATGTTCTTAATCTCTTTTTGTTTATCCCGTCAGCCCTCTTGTTGAAAGGCACCATTTCCAAACCTTGTCGGACTGTTTGGTCAGTTAGTGGATTGAATGTATTTGGCTTCCCCTTGGTGAATACATGCATGAATTCGTAACAATTTGTATATGCGTTTGTGCGAATAAATGGTGTATTTTTTTTACGATAAATCATGATGTCGTGAGCATTGAAGCCTAATTCTTGGAAATATAATGCCTGACGAAAACTAGTCAGTGAACGGTTGCCTTTGTGAATTCTGTCTCCAACAACCCAAACTACAACCCCGCCTTCTTTGGTGACGCGGTACAATCCATCTGCTATTCCTTCAAAATCAAATGAATAGCCTTTGTAATCTCTAAGATTATCATATGGTGGGGAAGTGACTGTAAGATCAACCGAGTTTTCATCCATCTTTTCCATGAATTCAACACAGTTCGTTACGACTAGTTGATTCACTTCCATTTTAACACCAATTAAGGTCTTTCATAAGTGGCAAATGCCATATCAAACGGATTCTTATCATCAGCCTTTCTTGTTTCACGGGTAATTTCCTCCCAGTCATCCCAGTTGATGTAAGGAAACCAAGTATCACCACCACCAACTTTTGCTTTTACATGGGTGACCAACAAACGGTCACAACGACCAAGCATAGTTGCATAAATCGCACCGCCTCCAATAACCCAAACCCAACCGTCCAATCCAGCATCTATTGCTGAAACTTCTAGAGCATCTGTGATATCATGGACTATCTCAATTCCCTCAACGAACCATTCCATGTCACGGGTGAGAACTACGTTTAGTCGTCCAGGTAGTGGCCTACCAATAGCCTCGTAGGTTTTTCTTCCCATGATTATCGGACAACCCATGGTTGAACTTTTGAAGTGAGCTAAATCTGCAGGTAGACTCCATGGCATGACACCGTCACGTCCAATCACTCCATCTTCATCCATTGCCACAATCATTCCTAACTTCATCTGTTTCACCTCATACGCTAATTGGAGCAGTAATATGTGGATGATGATTATAATCCACAATTTCAATATCATCATAAGAAAAATCATCAATTTCTGTACACTCTGGATTAAGCCTTAGCCGAGGTAATTTGAGTGGCACTCTTCCGACCTGTTCTCTTGCTTGGTCAAGATGATTTAGGTAAAGGTGTGCGTCTCCAATAGTATGAATGAAATCTCCTGGTTTCAATCCACAAACTTGCGCAATCATACAAGTTAGCAGGCTGTAAGAAGAGATGTTGAATGGTACACCGAGGAAAACGTCGGCACTGCGCTGATAAAGTTGAAGAGACAGTTCACCATTTGCTACATAAAACTGGAAAAAAGTGTGGCAAGGCATCAGTGCCATTTTGTCGAGTTCACCAACATTCCAAGCCGATACAATGATTCTACGCGAGCCTGGATCCTCCCGCAGTTGGGCCACAGCGCCCCTGATTTGGTCAATTACACGGCCGTCATTTCCTTCCCACGCACGCCATTGTTTGCCATACACTGGCCCAAGGTCACCATTTTCATCAGCCCACTCGTTCCAAATTCGAACTTTGTTGTCTGTCAAGTAGCGTGTGTTTGTATCTCCTGATAAAAACCAAAGCAGTTCGTGAATGATACTAGGCCAATGAACTCGCTTTGTTGTGATTGCTGGAAATCCTCTTCTGAGGTCATATCTTGATTGGTGGCCAAACACAGAAATTGTGCCAGTTCCGGTGCGGTCATCCCGCTCTACACCCTCTTGTAGGATGAGTTTGAGTAGATGTTGATACTGGTCCATGCTGACGCCGGCATCAAGGGGGGAATTGACGCACTAAGAACAAATCGCTTCATATCCCCATTTCATAGGGTTCATGGCGCACCCAGTGCAGCGATAGTTGCGATACTTTGGTTAGTGAATTGTCGGTATAATTTTCTGAGTTCCGCGCGTTGTTTTTTTTCAGACATCCCCTCAATTTCCCCCACTGCATCATCATCCAAATTCGCACCGTTTTCATGGCTAGCCCACTCATTCCATGTGATAGTGCTTGAAAACTTGAGTTCGGTGCGTTTCCAAGTTTTTGGCAGAAATGGTTGACCAGGGGCAAGGATTTCCCTCGACCCATTTATCCCGCAGAAGATAATTGGTGTATCGGGAAAAGCTGCTGCTATTCTAGCAATTCCGCTTTTCCCTCTGCTGAGATATGGCGGGGAGGTGTTTCTTGAGCGAGTCCCTTCGGGGAATATTCCGAGCGGCATCCCAGCGGCTAATACATCAGCGGCGCGAGCGAGTGCATCATCTCCTCCTTTTGCCCTATCAGTTTCAACTTGCCCTGTAGCAAGCATCAATTGTCTCCAACCAGGTTTGCCAAAGTGTTCATTTTTTGCCAAATAAAACAATTTTCTTCTTGAACTAAAGATTGCTAGAATTGGGTCAAGGTGTGAAAGGTGATTAGCCGCTACTATCAATGGACCTGTTCGAGGTATGTGTTCCATTCCTGAAATCTTCAATCTAGTGATGATATTGATGAGGGGTACAGCGAAATTTAGCAAGCCGCCGTATAGTGGTGTTGAGGGTAAAGGGCGATTCGCAGGCTCTACCGAAGTGAGTTGAGCCAATACAGCGCGACCATCATAACTCAAATCACCCATACCCGTCTCGTCTCGCTTGGGGGTTTTCATGCTTATTGGGCCAAGGGCTCAGACCGCTCTATTCTTGAAAGGGTGGTGGGTGGGCCAGTACATGCTTACAAGGCGGGTAGTAGCACTCACTTTGTTTGGGTTACTCTTTCTCCCCCTATGTGCACCAGTCGCAGCAGAATGGGAAGAAGATTATTGGCTAACAGTCATCATCGGGCCAGAAAGGCTAGAACTAGGAGATGAATTTGGCTGCCATGGAATGGCTGGCGGTGGAATTACTGATTATGAACAAGAAATCTCTGAGTGTAGAGATTATCTCACTGAGCGTATTAATTCATCAAAATGGGCTGCAAATCCAATTTCATTAGGCATTGATTCTGAAAGGTTAGACGAAATTGATTCTGAAACTATTGTTGCTGCAGGTTTTGCGGTTGTTGACCAACAAATCCTACCACTCACCACAGAAATTGAAAATATTTCCTATAATGGCGGTTCGTTAGAAAAGAATAGGCAAACGGTTGATGAATTTCAAGAGTTAATTGATGAGGGTGTGCCACTGATTAATTTCTACTGGAAAGCCCGAGAACACGATGTGGTTGTGAGGCCTAATTCAGAATTGGTTTCCTCTATAGAATCAACAACAGCGTGGTTTACAACATGGGGCGAGCACGCTTCTTATCAAGCGTCGAAAAGTATTTTCACGCTAAATAATTCATCACCAACTACATGGATAGTCACTTTTGAAAGTGATCCACTCTCAAAAACAGGGGTGTTTTGGGACGTTCCTATCACAAATCAATTCTCAAACATCGATGCTGATGTTGTTTCTGTGAATGATGGCGATATTGCTTTGGATGAATTGCATAGTGATTCACCTCACTTGCAAACTGGTTGGCGTCAGGATAATAATAGTCTAATATTGACTTTGATGCCAGGTCAAAAAGTTGACATTAATTTTGATACATCAACAAATCCTAATGCAACACAACAAACGTGTGACCGTTTTAATTGCCACACGGTTGGCATCACGGTTGCGGGAATTCACACCAGTGATTTGTTTGATTGGTCTCGTCGCTGGGATGATACACCAATGCGGTTCACTTGGCTAGTTGAGCCGCGCGAAGTGGCCACATATGGTTGGATACTTCCTACTTTTGCAGTTATTGCCGCACTCTGTACTCCGGTCGCTATTATCTGGTTGGTGAAAAACGACCGCCGCGCTCAGCGTGTAGTAGAGGTCTTAGATAATTTGGATAATCTGAACTTTGAAGAAGAATAACTACCTGGGTCTTATCATTTATTTTTGTAAATTTGAAGAAGAATGACCGTCCCAGTCTTAATACTATTTTTTGTAAATATGAATCTGTTTTTATTTTTTATTTCGTTGATATCAATCAAGTTTTGTTTGCATCATTTACGAGTTATCTCGGCACCTGCAGCCTTTAGACGAGAAATGATTTCATCTAAATCAGAGTGATAGTTGTCTGGCGATTGAATACCTTCAATTCTGCCATCTAGCAGAGCTTCACAAGCAACCAAAAACGGAATTCCAGTTGCTACCGCCATTGAAGGCCACAACCTATCAAGCGATTCATCAACTCCGGGGATATCAAACTGCCAACGCACTACTGGTCCGCTATTTGGTGTGATGGTTATGTCCATGTAAGTAAATTCTGACCTTGTGGGTGTGTACGCCCATTCCTGTACCAAAGACTGTTCATCTAGTTCCCCACTATTTTGTAAGTCAAGGAACTTTTCTATGTGGCCAGGCCATCGTACAGTATATTCTGAGAGAGACTCACAAGTTATGTCTCGGTTGCTTAGCAGAGATCGCAACCCGTCGGTAAGGAAAGCCTCCATTTCACCATGCTTACCAGCGATGAACATGTGGCGGTCTGTTATCGCTGGTACTTCCTTTTCTTCACCATCCATTCGTATTCTAGCCGGTCGAGTATATTCTTCAATAACATCTGTTGGCGAGAATGGGGCGCAGTAACTCCATTCCGAATCTTGTATGAGAGGGTTTCCGCCAACCCGAATTTTAACGGATTTTAGTGGTACTTGCCCTTTTTGTTCTGAGATTACAACCATATTTGACACCCCTGGGGCGATTCCACAATCGTGAATCATTGATGCCCCCGATAGTTTTGCAAGTTCGCGAAATCTATCTGGTGAATTTTCAGAGAAGGCTAAATCACATACTTTCACCCCATTTGTAATCAAGTGTTCACGGATAGAATCCCCAATTCTGCCAGGCAGTAAGTTGAGGATTAAATCAAATTTAGATAGGTCGCAATCTGTTAAATGAGAGATTGCATCCTCTTCAATCAATGAAAATGACAGATTATCTCTGACTTTTTCCAACATCGGTACATCATCATGATTTAGCGCGATAGCGGTGACATTATGCCCAGCCTTGGATAATTCATCACAAATGAATGAGCCAACCAACCCAGCACCATAAGATAGAATGCGGGCCATATCTTAGGTGAGGGGTGGCTACTATATTTGATTTCAACAATGACTCTCTACGCTTCGTTACAGCCGTAGCATTCATGCCATTGATGCTTACGAGACCGGTTTGGGGAGCAGATGGCAGGAGACGTTTCAATTGACCCTTGGTCGTCAAGTCAATCCACTGACTATAACAGAATCATTGACCAATTCGGTCTTGAAAGGGTAGACCATTCAGTTCTACCCAATCCCCACATGTTACATCGTAGAGGAATTGTGTTTGCACATCGCGACTTAAATCTCATTTTAGATGCACACTCAAGTGGGAATCCATTTGGAGTCTTGACTGGGTTGATGCCATCAGGAAGGATGCACTTAGGGCATAAGATGGTAATTGACCAAGTAAAATGGTTCCAAGAACAAGGTGCAGATGTCACAATTGCGGTGGCTGATTTAGAAGCCCACGCAACGCGTGGTCTATCCCTAGAAGAATGCCGCCGAGTTGCTCTTGAAGAGTATGTGGCGAATTATGCTGCTTTAGGATTGGATGTTGAAAATACATCTGTTTACTTCCAATCAACAAGACCTATTGTACAACGACTAGGGTTCACTCTTGGCAAGAGAACCAATTTATCAGAATTTGAAGCGATTTACGGATTCAAAGGTGAAACTAACCTCGCTCATGTACAAGCGCCATTGGTACAAGCGGGTGACATATTGCACCCCCAACTTGACGAGTATGGTGGACTAAGGCCAATTGTGGTGCCTGTTGGAATAGACCAAGACCCTCACTTGAGACTAACGCGCGGCCTCGCTAGTAAGACTAACTGGTTCAATGTAAATAACTGCAAATCGGGTGGATTGGTCATCGGTCTCTCCGTTCAAGATGATAATTCCCAAGCCCTCGGAATTGGTGCAGATGGGCGAATTGACAAAGGTGCGCGACAATCTTTGTTTGGTAAATTAACAGCAATTTTGAGTGGGATTGGATTCAGTGATATTCGTTCTAATCCCAAGCATGGCTCTATTGAGATTCCAGCAGCCACGAGCCGAGATAGAGATTTAATTCGACCAGAACTTATGAAATTAGAACGCTCCCTTGGTGGTCTTGGCTTACTACAGCCTTCAAGCACTTACCATCAATTTGCTATTGGAATGACTGGCGATAAAATGTCATCAAGTCGTCCAGAGACTACAATTTTCCTCACTGAAGATGTGGCGACGATGGAAAAGAAAGTCAAATCCTCGTTCTCTGGTGGTCAACCAACTCTAGAAGAGCACCGGCGACTTGGAGGTGATCCCGATGTGGATGTTGCTTTCCAATATCTGAGATATTTCTTTGAAGATGATGACACAGCCCTAGCAGAAATTGAGGCTGATTACCGTGCCGGGGAAATCCTCACAGGACAAATGAAGCAAATTTGTATTGACAAGGCTAGCGAATATCTCAGCCATCTTGGTGAAATGCGCCAGCAAACAGCGCATATCGTTGATGACTTCTTGGCATAGGATATGCCTTTAGTTCACTCAACATCTTTTGAACTCATGATGATAGGTGCTGGGCCAGGGTCAAGTTGTGCCACTTCATCAGCAGACAATTCCTTTTTTACAGCATCATCGTGACCAATAATACTGTGACCTTTAGGGTCTAGTATTTCTAGAGAAAGGTCACCCTGTAGTTCCCCTTTTACTAGTGCCATAAGAGCCATTTCAAGTTGAAATAATTTCTCTAAATTTTGGCTAGCTTCATCATTCCCCTCTTCAATTTCAGTTCGCATTTGTCGCATCATCATACGAATGATGTCAATAAATCGATTTACTACGCCTTCAACATTTGAAACGTATCCAGTGGATTGAGTACCAGGAGATACTTCTAAGTCTAACTCAGGGATTCTAACAGTGCCAGAAGAGCCCCTCACAACTCTTGCTTGCAAGTGCTCATCTTTTTCTATAGACAATTTGAATGAAAGGGCGCCGCGCTCTTCTGATGGTATGAAATCAGTTTGGCGCATCCCACATTTTTCGCAACTAAGAGTGATCTGAGTATGCTCACCAAAGTAAGGGATTTCAGATGACATTGAAAGGAGTTTTAAACTACCTTCATTCTTGCAAGTAGGGCATGGCAAATCAACATCACTTTGCACTTTTTCACCTCACGGAGAGTGTTCAAACGATTCTTTTTCTAGACCATCAACGCCACTAACCCCAGGTGGTAAGACAAGAACGCGATCTTCTCCCAGTTGAACTAGCGAGCCACCCACATCTTTGACAATGAAGTTTTTGATTTGCTCAATTGCTGTTTCGAATTCAAAACCTCTGTTAATGATTTTTCCCAATTCAACAATTACGACTTCACCTTCTGCGGCCCAATTAAAAATGTCATCTAAACCAGTGACGTCGTGTAGCACGGCTCTACGGATGACTAACTCACCATCTATTCGGGGGACCGGGGCATCAGGGTATATTGAGCCCAAGTCATGGTAAAGTTGCCCAGGTTCTGGACGTGGTAGTTCACCTTCCGAAGTGCTGGGGATTTCAATCCAGCGAGGCCCGTCTTCCCCTTCCTCCATCATTTGCACCACCTGTCGGTGCAGGGTTCGCCACATAACCAATTTCCTATTTTGATGTTGTAAGTAGGTAGTTAGGTTTAGTCGGGTTGATAAGGGGCCGATATTTCGCCCTCTATGCCGAAGCGGGGATTCTGCTTCGTGCGAATGTTCAAGAACGGGCGATTAGGAGGTAATGACATGGAAGCAGAGATGACGGCATTGAAGACGGGAACTAGCACAATTGGGTTGTGCTTTGATGGCGGCGTAGTTGTAGGCGCGGACCACAGAGCAACTATGGGTCACTTTGTAGCCAACAAGAATGTTCAGAAACTTTTCTCAATTGCAGATAACATTGCTCTGACAACTGCTGGCTTAGTAGGGCACGCTCAAATTCTTTCTCGAGTTTTAGCCGCTGAAATCGCAATTTATGAGATGAAGCGTGGCGGAATAATGAAAGTTGAGGCCGCTTCAACTTTGACTGCAAATATTCTCGGCGGCCGTCCATATTGGGTTCAATTATTGATTGCAGGAGTGGATATAGATGGTAGCCATGTATATTCAATTGACTCGGCTGGTGGTTCGATATCAGACACTTACTGTGCCACAGGTTCAGGTTCACCTTACATGTACGGGGTTTTAGAAGACCAATACAAAGATGGGATGACTGAGAACGAGGCATTAAAAGTCGCCGCGAAGGCACTTTTAGCATCAGCTCAAAGAGATGCTGCTAGTGGAAATGGTATGGATCTCTGTGTAATCACTCTTGACAAAGGATTTACCTTACTCACTGAAGTACAAAAGGCAAAACTAATCAACTCAATTTGAGAGTTGATATTTGATTCCCGGCAGTTAAACTGCCATTACCCTCTGTCATAGAGGAAGCCGGTAAACTGCGGGATACAGTAAACACAACGAGGTGTGATAATGAGATTGACCTTTAAGGAAATAAAAGAGAAGTTGCTAGAGATGATGCCTAGTAAGGCAGATTATGAAATAGAGTTAGAAGCGGCTAGCATAGCCATCATTTCTAAAACACCAGAAGAATTCAATAATTCTCTAATTGGTGAGATGGCTAAAACAATAAAAAGACGAATTATTGTTAGGCCTCATGAATCAATTTTAATGAACCCAAGAGACGCTAATGAATTAATTAAAGAAACAATTCCAAAAGATGCGCTAGTACTGAATATTTGGTTCGACCCTGCAATTGGGGAGTGTACAATTGAGTGTAAAGACCCAGCATTGGCAGTAGGCAAGAGGGGTGTACATCTCAAAGAAGTCAGAGATAAAATCGGCTGGCATACATCCATAATTCGTTCTTCTCGTATGGACAGTAGGACATCTACTGACATTAGGCGGTTTAGGATGGACAATTCAACCGACCGAAAGAAAGCGCTTCGCAGGTTTGGGAATAACATTTACCGGCCTCAAAGGCCAGGTGAATCGTGGGTTAGGCTCACTGCACTAGGGTCCTATGGTGAAGTAGGGAGGGCAATGCACCTTGTCACAACCAACGAAAGTCGTGTAATCGTAGATTGTGGGGCAAAACCAGGCCGAGAGGACACCGCGATGCCGTACTTTTCAGCACCAGAATTATTGCCTCTTGAAAAGATTGATGCTGTAGTAATTACCCACGCTCATTTGGATCATATTGGTATGCTTCCAGTGTTATTCAAATACGGATACCGTGGTCCCGTATATTGCACACCTCCAACACGCGATTTGATGGTATTGTTGCAATTAGATTTCATAAAAGTATCACAGTCTGAAGGAAGAAGTCCGGCATACACTCTAGAAGATGTTCAAACAATGATGTTACACGTGGTTGATGTGGATTGGAACAAAACCACAGACATTGCTCCTGACATCAAAATGACTCTGTACAATGCGGGGCATATTCTAGGTTCTTCTTCTGTGCACATGCATATTGGCGAAGGTTTGCATAATTTGGTTTTTAGTGGTGACATAAAATACGAAAAATCATGGCTTTATGATGCTGCTAATGTGCGCTTCCCACGCGTTGAATCTCTAGTTCTTGAATCAACTTATGGTGGTACGAAATCGTTCCAGCCTTCTCGGTTGGAAGCGACCCAAGAATTGCAGGATATGATGAAACGAGTGCTAGGTAGGGGTGGGAAAGTATTCTGTCCAGTATTCGCTGTTGGCCGAAGTCAAGAATTGATGATTGCCATTGACCAGTTATTCAAATCAGGGGATTGTGAACCGGTTCCAGTTTGGCTTGATGGAATGATCCAAGAGGCTACTGCAATTCATGCAATGCATCCTGATTATTTGAACCAAGAATTACGCCAATCTGTCTTGAAAGATGACGAATCTAACCCCTTTTCCTCTAAATGGTTTAGGAAAGTTGAGAGTCGAGACCAGCGCGAATCAATCATCAATAACCCGCGCCCTTGCATAGTTCTTGCCACCAGTGGGATGATGTCTGGTGGCCCGATAATCGAATACTTGAGAAATTGGTGCGGAGAACGCCTCAACACTCTTTGTTTCGTTGGCTATCAGGCAGAAGGGACTCTAGGACGCCGACTCAGAGATGGATTCAAAGATGTACCAATTAGTGATGGAGGGCGGGGAACGGATATGGTTAGGGTTGAATGTGACTTAGTCATCATTGATGGGATGAGTGGTCATTCAGACCGCCGTCAACTGATGGAATATGTCAATCAAATGAACCCAAAACCGCGTTTCATTATTTTGCACCACGGTGATGCAAAAATTGCCAATCAGTTTAAACAGGGGTTAAGGGAAACATACCGTATCAGAACGGTTACACCTTCTAATCTTGAGACACTTCGGCTAGCGTGATCAGGAATACTCCAATTGTACTTTGTCAATTTGTTTTCCAAGTATGTAGAGTACAAGGCCAGACACCAAAGACAGCACACCGATGAAGGTGACAGCAAAGGCCGCTAATGCAACTCCAATGCTCACAGTATCATGTGGGCCACCCACATCAATCAATGCAGTGGCCATCTTGTATCCTACTGTGAAGAAAATAATACCTGGTATCCCGAGTACAATAAGCGGGTGTTTTGATTCAAGCATCCAGTAGAATAGTTGTGCAAAGCGAGATGCACTGGTCAACGATTCCAATTCTTTGCCAACTGGTGTTGCTTCTAATTCAATAATTCTGACTTTAAGTTCACGAGGCAGGTCAGCAGGTTTCCCACTATCCTTAGCTGCTGCGAGTGCGCGTAATCCTTCTTTGGTGAAGGCACAAACAGAAATTGCCGCATCTTCATATGAATACGAAGCGATTGTAATCACTTCGGTTGAATCAGGTATGTCCTCAGTCCGTTGATTAGAACTTCTATGTTTGAAAGCCATGTAGATATCATGCCGGCTTCTAGAAAGGGCGATATGTCGTGGCAGGTTCTTCAGTTTCCAATCATTGTCCAGTCCAATTGCTACAGTATTATCTGTTTCAGGTAAGTCCATCGCAAGTAAGGTGCGTGCTAGGCTTGGGGCATGTGCTGGCCCTTCATGGACCACAAATATCCCCCCTGCTTTCTCAACCATCTCACGTTGTTTTTCATCTTCGCCTAAGGAGATGACAACCACTTCGTCTACAAAGTCAATACCTCGACTCACGGCCGAGCCGAGGCGGAGTGATTGTTTTCGAGCCACAAACACTAATCGCATGCTTCCCAACTCTTCGTCGCTCCGGCTTAAGGGTTAATGATTCGCCTTCTGAACTAGTAAAAAGGTGGAACTCATTGAAAGACCGTGCCCGCCGCCGTAGAATTCATGCGCAACGGCTGGCGGTTAGCAGTAGTAATGCCGGCATTCAATGAGGAGGTGCAAATAGAGTCAGCAATCCAATCCATTCCATCATGGGTGGATTCACTGATAGTGGTTGATGATGGTTCAACTGACTTGACATATCAACAAGCCAAATCTTCACTACCAAAGTGTGGGAAAATCGTAAGAACAACTGGGCTTGGCGTAGGAGGTGCAATCGCGAGAGGATACGCAGAGGTAATTTCTCAGTTAGATGGGGATAACGAAAACACAGAAAATTGGGCAGTTGTGGTGATGGCTGGGGATGGGCAAATGGACCCCCAAGATATTGACAATCTCCTCATCCCTCTCAAAAGAGTTCCATTCGTCAAAGGCGATCGCTTCTCACATCATGAAGGGCTAGGGCAAATGCCGAAAAATAGAAGAATTGGTTCATGGGTTTTGGGCAAACTAACCTCTCTTGCTAGCGGCCGTGAGGTGAAGGACCCACAGTGTGGTTACACTGCTGTAACGGTTGATGCATTGCGACAATGGGATTGGGTAAGCGAGTGGCAAGGCTATGGATACCCAAATTGGTGGTTGCTAAATTTGGGTGCAGACTCTATTCCATTCGAATCAGTGCCTGTAAAATCGGTTTATCGTGATGAAAAGTCCGGAATTAAAGTGTTCAAGTTTCTTCCTAGCATTTCCCTGCTTTTGCTGGTTGGATTGTGGCGACGTGGCTGGAATTGGTATGTTAGAGGTTATGGGAAAACTCCAATCACTTCACGACTTGCGGTAACTTCAACATGGTTTTCGTCGTTATTGCTACTTGGCATATTACCAATGCTGCTTTTGCTTGAGCCGCCATCGTTAGCGCTGATTCCAGCATTATTTGGTTTGTTAGCAGTTACTTGGAAATTGGACCAGAATGAAGTAGCGCGCCGGCTCAACCTAATCTGATTTCAAAATAGAGATGGGCCCGTCCAGATTTGAACTGGAGTCTAAGCGTCCCAAACGCCCAAGCATAGGCCAGGCTAACCCACGGGCCCCAACAGGGTTGCCACCTACCTTCCTTTCATGAACTTGTTTATTCCAACAACTTCCATTCCGTTGGCGTATCACGCAGCAGTAATCCTTGAGATTCAGCCATATCAATCAATTCTTGAGCATCAGGTAGCGCAATCCCCCGTCTATCTAACTCATTTTGAACAGTGGATATGTTGACCTTTCCTTCCTCGTCAACTAGGTTCCTCAGAAGTTTTAGCAAAGAAGGGGCTGATGCACTATCCTCTTGGTAATCTTGGTAATCATCAACCTTTATTTTCCGTTTCATTTCATCCCGCAGTTCTGGCGGTACATTGGCAAAGGATACTCTTTTTCTGAGGTCTCCACTATCTTTTGCTCGCTCCACTATGGGGTACTCTCCACTTTCACCACACCCAGGACATACGAATGATTTGTTATTTCTTAAACTACCAAAATGGCGCTCACAAGATGTGCAACGGATTACCAAAAAAACCTGTTGTTCTTCTACCATTAACAGGTCCTCATAGTTGGAAAGAGTGGTCCCCGCTATTCGTTCTTTTTACCGCACGGCTAGCCCCTGATCCTGGGGTGAAACCTGCACCAGCACTCTTTGTGAGCCCGCCTCTAATTCTTCCAACTGGGCCCGATTGCATCTTCAGAGTATCTGGCAAGATTAGTGCTGCTATTGCACAGCCATGATGGTCCTTAGCTGAGTTTACTTCATCAACAGCGATTTCGTGTTTTACCACTTCAAGGTCACGAGATGCTAATTTCCGTTTTAGGTTGATTTTTAGCATCAGTTCAGTTTCTTCGTATGATTGGTCTGTCGATAAGGTTGCAACGATTGAACATTCGTCCCCTTCAGGTGTGACGCATTGTGCCCACGCAACACCTGCTGATGCGATGGCTCCGTTGTAGGCATATGATTCTGCAATGTGGCATTCAACAAGTGAGCCCATTGGCAAATCTTCTGGAGGAGATGGCTCAAATCCCATCGGCAGCATTGCTCCCTCCATGCGAATGAGTCTTGAATCTCCAAGACCCAATTCAACTAAGCATTGGTCAAAAGCATCTTCTTGAGTATCACCCCATGGTGCTACGGATGTCATCAACCAACCAGTACAGGAGCCTTCTGCCCGTCTGCGCCCAGTATCAACTTTGAAGTCCATGAGGGCCGCAGATGGGTTGGGTTCATCAAGTGGCCGGCGAATCGGTTGCTTATGCAGTGGCGCCGGCTCGCACCAGCTTTGCTTGTGGTCGCGCTAATGTTGCTAGTTGTTGCATTGAAAACTCAAGATGCCGGCGGAATCTCTCAAGAGGCTTTTGCGGTCTTGCTGATTTTGTTTATTGGGATGTTCAGTTTTATTGTATTATCAGCACCTGAATCCAATGAAATGCGGGAGGCTCCAAATTCTTCCAAAACGGAACAAACTACTACTAGCAGTTCTCAATTGTCAGAGTCGGCTTTACCAGATCCTTTAGATGAAGGATTTGACACACCTCTAATGTGAATTAATTAGCCAAAACAACCGAGTTACTGAGTCTTAGAAATTTCAAGGGGTTACTCTACGCGAGTCACGCGGGAAAGGTATCACTTCTCGGATATGGTCCGCACCTGCTAACCAAGAGCACACCCTGTCAACTCCAAGTCCAAATCCACCGTGTGGCACACCACCGTATCGTCGCACATCAATGTAAAATTCGTAAGCATCACGTGGCGTACCTTCTTCGTCTATGCGCTCAAGAATCTCTTTTTCACTCCATGTGCGCTCACCTCCTCCGATTATCTCACCATAGCCCTCGGGTGCTAGGAGGTCATGGCATAGAACATACTTCGGGTCATCTGGGTCAGGCCTATGGTAGAATGGTTTTGCAATTTTAGGATAGTGGGTGAGGAAATGTGGTACATCAAAATCTTGTGTCAGGATTTTCTCCTTTGAGTAATCCAAATCTTGGCCCCATTCAATGTCAACACCCATGCCTTGTAGAGTTTCAATTGCTTCATCATATCTAATTCTAGGATAAGGTGTGTCAGCATATCTAGCAACGAGGTCCAAATCCCTGCCAAGGCTTTGTAATTCATCTGAACGCTCGTCAAGTAAGGTTGAGGCGATGTTACGAACTAACGACTCGCCGTGTTCCATAACATCCTTGTTACCACCCCAAGCAATTTCCATTTCAGCATGCCAAAATTCTGTCAAGTGGCGTCTAGTTCTGCTTTTTTCAGCGCGGAATGATGGCGCAATTGTATACAGTCTTTCAAGCGCAGGCATTGCCGCTTCAGCGTATAGTTGCCATGATTGGGTAAGATACGCTTTTCGGCCAAAATAAGGTACTTCAAACAAAGTTGAACCGCCTTCTACTGCACCAGCGACAAAATTTGGTGCGTGATATTCAATAAAATCAAGGTCTCTAAAGTAAGAATGAATAGCTCCAAATACAGAAGAGCGGATTTTCAACATAGTTGTCATGCGATTAGTTCTGAGATAGAGATGGCGGTTGTCCAACAAGAATTCGGTTTCCCCTCCTTCAGCACCTTCCATTGCTGACTCGGTGATTGGGAATGGATTTTCAGCATTGACAGCACCAATAATTTGTCCACTTGTAACCACCATTTCATGGCCGCCGGGGGCTCTTTCATCGACATTGACCTTACCAGTGAGGGTCACACTTGCCTCAATCAATGCAGTTTTCAAATTTTCAAAACACTCATCGCCGACATCATCTCGTTTGATTACACACTGTACAATACCAGTTGAATCGCGTAAAACAAGGAACCAAATTTTGTTTGAGCCACGAGTTCTATGAACCCATCCTTTCAACTCAACTTCTTGGTCATCAAAGGTGCCATCATGCACATCACTGACCCACACATCCTTGGCCACCGTCAACCACCCTTGGCTTGGCGAATCGCTACTTCCATTTTAACCGAGCCCTTACAACGGCCGGATACATCTATTCGTGAGTAGCACAGCCAAGATTCTCCATGCGTGATGTTTCATGGAGGTCATCTCCCCGATTAGCGGTTTATGCGGTTGGTGGAAACGCCCTTTCTGACCCTGCTCTAAAAGGGGCTGAAGCGCGTAGCGCAGCAGAGGCAGTAATGCATGATGTTTTAGAGGATGTAGTTGACCTTTTAGAAGCAGGTATCAGGGTTGTAATAACCCATGGAAACGGTCCACAGGTAGGTGAATTATTGCTAATGGAGGAATCCCTTTTTGAACGCAGAAGAGTTGAATCCTCGAATTTCACACCACAGCCACTCGGCCTAGATAATTGGGTAGCAGCAACTCAAGGAACTCTTGGCCACGAGATTGCCACTAATTTAGATAATATTCTGCAGGCGAGAGGTAGACACGAACAGGTTGTCACATTACTTACTAGGGTCGAGGTTGATGCAAATGATTCTGCATTTAGTCAACCAACAAAACCGATTGGACCGATTATAGACAACTTAGATGAGGTCCCAAATAATTGGAAAATTGGGATTACTGATGTTGACGTAGGTCCGCGCCGTGTTGTTGCTTCTCCCAAGCCAATTTCAATCATTGATTCAGATGCAATTGAGGCGCTGATATCTGCTGGTGCAGTGGTGTTATGTGCTGGCGGCGGAGGTATTCCAGTGATTTCTCATAACAGAGGTATTCAAGGGGTTGAAGCAGTGATTGATAAGGACCGAGTAAGCGCTTTATTGGCTGTGTCATTAAATGCTGACTTTCTTTTTATCTCAACTGCTGTAGATTCGGTGAAATTAGATTTCGGTAGTGCTAATGAAAGTAAAATTTCTACAATGTCAATATCCGAAGCCACGCAATATTTAGAGGAAGGACAATTTCCTGAGGGTAGTATGGGGCCAAAGATTGAAGCCATGCTATTTGCCAAACAAAAAAATCCGGAATTATCTGTGTCTCTATGCCAACCAGGTGATGTTATTGAAGCAATGAGAGGGGCAGCGGGAACCACTATCACACAGTGATTCTCTAGATTAAACTTAGTTATTTCACATCGGTAATTTGGCGGCCCACACGGGGGGGTTGAAACTGGACTGATTAAATAAAATCAAAAAGCCATTTGAATGAAGGAAGTTTGAACCCGAGCGTTAACAAAAACCAAAATTTACCTGACATCCTTTTGTTGACGCGCAGTGTGCCCCGCCGAATGAAATTAGATGAAATTGAGGCGGGCCACACGGGGTTCGAACCCGCGACCGACGGATTAAGAGTCCGTCGCTCTACCTGACTAAGCTAGTGGCCCGCCTTGCCGGGCGTGCCTCCCCTATTTGACCGAAACGGATGCTGGAAATCAAGACAGTCTACCATTCGGTTTGATTCTCACTTCAGTTCCATCGTTTGAACCGATGATGACTACATCTGCCATGTTTGTGAATAGCCCGACTTCAACAACTCCAGCAACTCCTCGAATCTGTGCTTCAAGGGCTACTGGGTCAGAAATAGTAGGGCCGAACTTGCAGTCAATGATAAAATTCCCATTATCGGTGATTAAAGGTTGATCACCACCACGCCTAGTGGCTTTGCCAGGACAGATATTTTGAAGGTGTCTTGAGGTGATTTCCCAGCCAAATTGAACGACCTCAACAGGTAATGGGAACTCCCCTAGTGTGGGTACATCTTTGCGCGGGTCTGTCACGACAACCATTGAATCTGATACTTGTGCAACAATCTTTTCACGGGTTAGAGCACCACCTCCTCCTTTGATTAGGTGAAACTGTGAATCGAACTCATCTGCACCATCTATAGTTACTGACAAACGTTCAACCTGATTCCATTCAAGTAATGGTATCCCAAGGCTTCTAGCCAATTTTTCAGTTTCAATACTAGTGGGTACTCCTCTGATTTCCAGCCCTTCTTCAGCCATCCTTCTGCCAAGTTCAATTACTGTGTGTTTCACAGTTGATCCAGTACCAAGTCCGACATCCATTCC
>Ga0209501_10000538_pt1 | contig 46110 bp, 44 predicted proteins | sample ArcticOcean_MG_C_4_FD_187434 | JGI IMG/M metagenome (GOLD analysis project Ga0209501, IMG submission 187434) | Marine microbial communities from western Arctic Ocean - ArcticOcean_MG_CB4_134 (SPAdes) (version 2) | ecosystem: Environmental > Aquatic > Marine > Oceanic | place: Arctic Ocean...
CGTGCTTGGCTTTGCTGTTTTTAAGAGTGTCTGTAATTGAAGCGTTGGACAGCCAACGGGAACGTTTACCCTTCCTGGAATCTACGGGCTGCCAGTAACCCGTATTCGTTTTTTCATTCAGCCAGCCATGCCCGGCATAGTATATCAACAGGTTGTCTGTGTACTTCAGTTTGGTCCCGTATTCATCGAGTTTATCAATGATACTTTCACGAGTTGGATTAATCAGGGAATCTCCTTAAAGCCGTATCTGGTTTTAAGGAGATTCCCGACAGCTCTGGCATCATTGACGGCTGTTTTGAGCTTGGGGAGGTGTTTGTAATTATCAATGCCTATCACCAGAGCATGGTAAGTTCCGAAGTCGATGTCATCGATGATTGATTTTTCCTGAGGGGTTTTCTTTTTAAGCTCTTCCAGTTTCTTTTCGAGATCCCTTAGGCGCTTTTCCAAAGCTTCATTATCACGGGTTGCGTGTGCTGGCGTAATCACCCGGGGCTGGGCTTTTGCCCGCCTGGCTGCCAGTACTGCCGCTGCTTTCTTCTCCGCAACAAGGCGCGCTTCCTCTTTCTTCCGCCCCTTCGCCTTGCGCGCCGCCGTTATCAGTTTCCGGACCTGGGCATACTGGTTTGAGAGACCGTGTTTCCTGAGGGCATCAGTTGCCCGGCCTTTGAGTACTCCGAGAACAGAGAGGTCGTTTGAAGAAAGACCGATCTCGAGACGCCTAACCAAGGGGACCAATGCCTGTGCCATCCCTGAATTGGAGACCATGTTCTTTACAACCTGGCGCTTGAGGAAGCCGGCATAACTCTTCAGGTCTTCCTTTAGTATTTTCACCTGCGCAGCCTGCCGTCGCTTTTCCGCCGCTAACCGTATTTTGCGTTCCTTCTCCCTCAATACCATGGACGCGGAGAAGCCTTTTTTCTTCGAAAGGGTGGCACGAAGATCTGCAAGTGCAGTCTTGAGGGAACTTCCTTTCCGCTCTGTCAACGCCGCCTTTACTGCTGCAACGTCCGTAACAATATCAATCAGGCCCGGTGTTCCCGGATTGGCGGTTATGAAGTCCTGAAGGTGGGCGAGGTCGGCATTGGCCGTGGCAACGAGAGCATCGTAAAGGGCCTTTCCACGTTTCGCTGCCGCACGAGCCTTGGCCCACTTGGCCAGTATGACTTTCTCGCGACGTTTCGCTTCCGCGATCCGTTGGGCAGTAACTGTGGGTTTCATGGCATAGAGAAATTTGCCGTTTATAAATTTGCCTTCCTGAATTTTTCCATCCCAAGGATTGAAGGAGCCTTGTCCGTGCTTTTTGTTATCCTTCCATTCACCAACGTACTTGCTCCCAATGGCATATCTATAGATGCCTTGTCCGTGCTTTTTGTTATCCTTCCATTCACCAACGTACCAGCTCCCATCGGCATAGGTATGGGTGCCTTTTCCGTGCTTTTTGCCATCCTTCCATTCACCAACGTACTCGCTCCCAATGGCATCGGTATAGGTGCCGAAGCAATTAGTCCAAGAGTAGGAACGGTAACTGCCGGGACAAATAGGTAGATTGCTGCCCTTTTCTGGAGTCTTCTTGGCAGTCACTGTGGGTGAGGTTTTCTTGGCATAGAGGAATTTATTGTTCTCCCATATACCTTTATTCACTCTTCCATCGGGGGAGGTTTCAGTGCCTTGACCGTGCATTTTGCCATTCTTGAATTCACCAACGTAATTTCCCCCACTGGCATAGGTATAGGTGCCATTACAATCCGTCCAAGTTCTCCGTAAATAATAATCGGATGTAGGACTGTCCGGACAAGGAGGCAAACTCCATCCCTCTGTTGAGGACAACAACAGCACTACAAAACCCATCAGAACTGGCAGCAGTCGTTTCATTCCGTGATGATGACAGAAAGTGGGGAAGAATTGAAGTTAGTTGGTGGGTGAACTAGTCCCTGCGCACAAACAGGAAAGTTATAGGCAGGGCCGCCCTTATCAAATTTCCCGAACTATAATTCAGTTTCGAGCTAACTGATTAGCTGGCCTATGGGGGCAAAATCCAGGTGCAAATAACGTCGGTTGCGTGCCCCCGCAACCGACCATTTCGTACAACCCGGTGTCTGATGTCAGACACCGGCGCGGAATGACAAGGAATCTTTGCGTCCGCTGTCAGTTAATGTGACAACGCCGATTGTTGTCCAGTTAGCCCAAACCATCCGGCACGTTGCGAACCCGCTGGTATCGAATACAATGTGAATCAAAAGGGGGAACCCTTTCCGCCGTTTGCAAAACGGGCAGGGCTGTGCCCACAATAGAGGGGCAAGTGAGAAACGAGCGTGAGCAAGTCGGACGATAAAATTCTCTACGAGAAAGACGGTCGCGTCGGGCATTTCACCATAAACCGACCGGACAAGTGCAACGCTATGTCGCTCGACATGTGGCGGCGCATGCGCGAGATATTCGAGGCTTGGGCCAATGACCCGGAAATTCGCGTGATCGTAGTAAGGGGGGCCGGCGATAAGTGTTTCTGCGCCGGCAACGATATCTCCGAGTTCAAGAACCTGCGTTCGACGCCGGATGGAATTGCTACCTACCACGCAATCACGGAGCAGGCGTATGCGGCGCTCCGCGGCATTGCCAAGCCGACCATCGCCTGCATCGAGGGGTTTTGCATGGGTGGGGGGTTCGAAGTCGCGCAACTATGCGATATCCAAATCGCCTCGGACACCGCGACTTTCGCAGTGACACCGGCCAAATTGGGGATCGGCTACAAACTCGACGACGTGCGTTTGCTAACCGATTCTGTGGGCGCCAAACACGCCAAGGAAATCCTCTTCACCGGCCGCCGCTTTCAAGCTGCGGACGCGCTCCGCTGGGGAATCGTCAACCGAGTCGTGGCGGTCGCCAACCTCGACGCTGTCGTCGACGGTTACGTGGAGGAGATCGCCGCCAACGCGCCGCTCTCCGTGAAAGCGGCCAAGATCATCGTCAATGAGGCGGTCAAGGAGGCGGCCGATCGTGACGATGCCTTGTGCGAGAGCCTAGTCGACGCCTGCAACGAGAGCGACGATTACACCGAAGGCCAGCGGGCCTTTGCCGAGAAACGCAAGCCTGATTTCAAGGGCCGCTGAGGACAGCCCTCACCGTGGCGCGGTGCGGGCCGGGGATTATCGTCCGTCGGCGTATTTCGAGTATAGTTGATGCACAAAGCATAGCGACCTATTCTCTTGTTAAATCGGCCTGCATCATCCCTACCCGGATTACGAGTAGATAACGCTCCGTTCGATTCTAGACGTGTTTGTCGTAGTAACGGAAGAATTGGTGACTTAACCCCGCGCCAACCCACCAACACTGGCAGGTATGTACGATGGTTCTTTCTTAGACAATGGAATGCTCTCCGAAGGGAATGGGAACACTTGTTTGATCGAAGTTACCGTCCGGCAGTAACCATGATTTCAACCAAAAACTCTGTTTGCGCCAAAGAACTGCAAAGACCGGCGCGGACAGGAAGGTTATCGGGGTCGACCCACTCGTCCCAGACTTTGTTCATGGCGTCGAAGTTGCGCATATCCGTGACCCAACACTGAGCCCATAGCAGCTTCGATTTGTCGGTTCCGCACTCGATTAGCAAACTATCTATTTTCGCCAAGACCTCACGGGTTTGACCTTCTGCATCGAGCGAAAGGTCATTTGCGATTTGTCCGGAAATAAAGACGAAGTCTCCGTATTCGACTGCCTCGTTCTTTCGGTTTCCCTTTTGATGACGACGTACAATTTCCATTATCTTCTTCCTTGCTTGCGTTCAAAGCTCTGTGATTGAACCATTAGTGTTAAAATATTTGTTCAAGGAAATTTTGAGTACAGTCAGAGACTTGGCCATCGAAAAGTTCTCGATAACCTTGCGATGGTCCCTATAGACGATCTGATAGGCGACTCGCCGGGCAAAATACATTTCATGGGCAACCACGACGTTGGTCATACCCTATTGGCCAAGTTTCTGGATGACATTGGGAACCTTAGTGTTCGGCAAATTCCATCTGTATTTCCGAGCGCACGCGAGCACTGCCTCAAGCTGAATTCAATTGACGTTGTTGTGACAAAAAAAATATACAATATTTAATAATAATATACAAAAATAAATTACTGGAGACGGGTTAATGCAAACTATCACCGCCCTATCAGCGAGAAAGATGGTGTCCGAAATCAAAGAGAGGAGGATCAGTGCTTGTGAATTGACGGGCGCTCATCTCGAACGAATCGAGAAAATTAATCCTACGGTAAATTCAATCTGTACCTTGAATCCGGATGCGATGACTGATGCACAGGATGTCGATAAACGGCTTGCTATCGGCGAACCGTCACGACCCCTTGAAGGCGCACCATATTTGGTGAAGGACAACTTACTTACGAAAGGATTGCGCACGACTTTCGGTTCGCGGATTTTTGACGATTTTGTGCCCAAGGAAGACTCGGTTGTCGTCGAGAGAATGCGATTAGCTGGGGCCGTTCTAATTGGCAAGACGAACACGCCGGAGTTCACTCACGACGTTAACACCACGAATTTTCTATTCGGTACAACTCGAAACCCGTGGAACCTCGACTTCACGGTTGGCGGTTCGTCGGGGGGAAGTGCCGCTGGTGTAGCCGCCAACCTATCGCCATTGGCAATCGGAACCGATCTTGGTGGCTCCATTCGCGAACCTTCCGCCTTTACCGGCATCGTGGGTATTCGCCCTTCTTTCGGACTCGTTCCAAATTATCCGGTAGATCTACAGTGGGGTACTTTGGTGACGCCAGTTGTGGGGCCGATGGCGCGCCACGTAAGCGATGCGGCGTTAATGTTGTCGGTTTTTGCGGGCCCGGATGACCGCGACCCCACGACTCTGCCTGCGCAAGGCATCGACTTAGGGGAGGTGGCGGAGCGCAAGATTGACTTGAAGGGAAGGCGGGTCGCCTACGCAGGTGACTTAAACGGTCTCGTACCGCAGGACCCTGATGTTCGAGAACTGGGTAGGGTCGCAGCTCAACGTTTTGCGACGCTCGGTTGTGATGTTGTCGATGATTGCTTCGATACGAGCGTATTGTTGGATATCGTCGTCGGGTCGCGCGCATTCGGCATGGTCGGGAATTACGCCGATCATTATGACGCGTACAAAGATTTGATGACGCCGGCGATGGTGAATCAGATTGAAGCCGCGTTAAAAGTTGATTTACGTACCGTGACCACCGCCGAACGGCAGCGTGGGGTGTATTGGCAATCCGTGCGGCAGTTCCTGGAACGTTACGACTATATACTCACTGCGGCCATCGGCGTTCCGCCGTTTCGGCTCAACCATCCGCTACCTACCGAGATCGGGAACAAAAAAGTCACTCGGTATTATGATGCCTATTTGAGCACTTACGCGTTTTCCATTACAGGTTTACCGGTTATTTCCCTACCCGCTGGGTTGACCAAGGAAGGTCTGCCTGTGGGAATTCAAATCGTTGGTCCGCGATTCCGAGACGACAGGGTGATCGAGGCAGGGGTCGCCTACGAGGACGCATTCCCGGAACTTTTTCATACACCCGAAATCGATACCTCGAAGGTCACCGAGTTCGAGCTGGAGGGGCCTTCGAAAGATCATGTGATGGTGCGGCCACAGTAGCCCAGACCTATTTTTGCGGGTCAATTCGAGCAAAGTGACATATTGGAATTTGGGCACTAAGAAAATAATACAAAAATTCAAACCGGTCACGCATGCGCCAAGCTCAGGCCGCACCGCATAACAAATCCAGAGGAGTCCCGCGATGGCAAGTAACAAGACCCCTCCCAAGATTCCGCGCGGAACTGCCCCAAACGTAATTTATAACAATCTGAAAGCGGATATCTTCTCCGGAAAACTTGTTGGGGGTTGCCAACTCCACCAAAGCGAGGTCGCCGAACGTTTCGGCAACTCAATGCTGAGGGATTGGTTAGCATTCAGCCTAGGCGCGGTGCCGTGGTTTCCACCATTTCGATTACCGAGGTCTTTGAAATGTTGGATATTCGGCTAGCCCTTGTTTGTCGAGCCTTGCGGTTGGCGATTCCGAATATGACGGATGACAACCTTGATCGTACGCAACAGATTATCGAAGTGAGTGAGAAGTCGACAGATCCGGCGAAATGGCCGGACTTGAATTGGCAATTGCACGCCACGCTCTATGTCCCAACCGCCCGCCCGCCCACTATCTGTTAGAGATGATCAAACAGACTTTTCGAAAGACAGCACGGTTCATGCGTATCCAAGTATCGAAAGCGACCGGAAAAATGCGTCCACAAGCCGAGCACCGGGAAATACTTTAAGCGTGCCGTGAAGATGATGTGGAAAAAGGCTGTAAAACTTCTTGATGGCCATATTTCCTATACTCAGAAGGTTTTTGCAGCCACGGCGCGTAGCAGAAATTTCAGACTTTTTGATAAATCAGATGAACCGGGCTGCGAAATCCACGATGATCAAAAATGATGATCTATATCGTGTTGCACTATCAATATATGATAAGGCCATCCGAACCAATCATGCTGATTCGGTTGCGTCGGAAATGAGCGTCCTGATCTCCGTCAGGGATGCCGGGATGCCGCGGTTGGTTGTTACGAACCGCAAGAAGGCATCGAGCTGGGAGTGGAATCGTGCCGTCTTCGCCGTGTGGGTGTGGCTCAGCAAGGACACAGCCTGATGATTACCGCTATTGTCGGCACGTTCAAGGATGATATTCCAGACACGGCACAAATCTTCATAGGTCGAGGATTCATTGGCAAGATAATGGTGGTTGGGCTTTCGCGGTGCGGAATCGCCATCATTGATCCCGTCCCAGCCGAGCGGAATTTCAAGCAGGGGGCCTTGTCCACCCGGATCGACGGCGCGCGCCGGTGCTTGCGCCGACATGAAATAGCCGCTCAACGGCGCACTGGCCCAATTCACAGCCCGCTCCTTCCAGATTAATCCGGGTGCGCAGCTCAGATCGACTGAGATTCCGAGCTCCGTCAGCACCTCTGCGATCTCGGGTGTCATGCTGTTAGAGCCGCCGCGATAGGCCCGACAGGCGAGCCCTTCGCTAGACAACGCACTCACCGTCTCTTTCATCGCCTGTTCGACGATCTCCAGATTTTCAAACCCGGTAGATGACGCCCTCCGATTTTCGGGAAGCGCATAAAAATCCTCCTCCATGTGCAAGACAAGATCGCCGCCGCCCGACGTCCATTCCTTCCAAAAATCCACAAAGGGTGACTGGATGAACCGCTCTCGGTAGAGCGGGCTGCTGTGCACACTAATCACAGCCTTGCCGTCGCAGCGCTCGTTGATCAGTTGTTGGATAATTTTGTATTTTTCCAAAACAGCATCATTGTCCGCCGGTGTATCGACAGGGTCGGGGTCGGCATCCACGTTCACAATCAGGTAAATCCGAGGCTCCATGACAGGCTAAATCCCTTTTTATTGCTCGGCGGATCGAGCTTTGACGGTGACGTCTTGCCGCGTCGCGTGCTGTCCCCGCGGAAAATCCGGCGGCTCCGCTAAACGACCCTTTACAAAGGTTAAGGTATTTCACAGGCGCGATCGAACACTTTTATTCTTGGCGCGCAGACGATGGCTTTGCCACCGGCGACAGCTTGGATGTGCTTTCCGCCGCCTTTTCCAAATGGTTACGCATTAATTCGGCCGCGATTTCTACACGCCCGCGTTCCAGGGCATCAATTATTTTAAGGTGCTCACGGCACCAATCGGCGATCCGGCGCTGGTTCTTATACCCACGATACTCGAGAAGGCGGCGCAGCTTGTTCTGATGCTGAATCGCCTGCAAGAAAAAGGCGTTATTAGTAAAAGATGCAATCAATTCATGGAATTCGCTGTCAACGCGATAAATCCAGACCGCCGGTTCGGTTGCAGTTTCGGTCGCAAAGAGCAAGTCCTGATGCGCGATCCGGCAAGCCGTGAGCTTTTCATGATCGACCCGAAACTGCTGCAGAAGAATACCGGCGGGCTCAAGCAGCAAGCGCAACTGATACCCGTTCCTCCAAGACCGTGCCTCGTCGAACGTGGGGAGAAATCTCCAGCCGCGGTTTTTCTCACGCTGTATCAAACCGTCATCGAGCATTCGCAACAGGACTTTTTTCACAAGGTTGCGCGAACTGCTGAATTTCGACATAACCTCCACCTGGGTCACGGTATCGGGAAGACGGTTGGCCAGCCGGGTATCCAGGATGGCCAGATACAGCTCTTCTTCTATGGTCGGTGGCGCATCGTTTCCGACCGACAGCAGGTCGGCTGCATTCTTTACCAAAAAGAAGCCCCGGTTGGGACGTTGTTCGACCGCTCCCCACTCCTGCAGCAGCCGCAAGGCCGCACGCACGGGCGAACGCGATACTTTTAGCACTTCGCAAAGGCCGAGTTCGGTCAGATGATGGTGTTTCTTCCAACTTGCGGAATACGAATATAGTATCACCTGATGCGCCAACTGTGTCTGGCGCACGGATCTATTATCCCGGACCATAGACGATAATGTAAGCTTTTGTGCTTCAATGCAATTAAAATTATCCTGTTGGTAAGCCCCTTGCGTATAATCGACACAATCGTTCTTCTCGCACACAAATCCAGTCCGCCCCGCGTAGGCCTGTCGTCAGTACATCACGAGATCGGTCGGAAAAGCGTGATGATACAGGTCCGGCAGGCCCCCTTGGCGCTGGGCGCTGGCGCAGCCGGGCATCGAGCAGGCGCGAATATTCTACCCATACACTGTTTGTCTAATTGGTATGGAATAGTATTATATTGGATTGGTTGCCGCGCCGGGACCGTACGATGTGCGGACGCGCCGCCAAAAACTCGGCACATGCTGGAAAGAGGCGTATTTTACGACTTGAGAAAATGTGTACAACGACGGGCCAGCATATGGCGGGCCGATAAGGCATCGCCCTTGAGGGGCTCTGCCTTAATGGTGATTGGTTGCAGCCTTATCGTCTTGAACGATGCGCTGATGAAACTCGTCATCGTCGAAATCCCGGTCGCTCAGGCGATATTTGTTCGTTCGGTGGTCGCCATACTCCCAATTCTTCTGCTGGCCGGGCGTTACGGTGGCATGCAGGCGCTTCGCTGGCGCAGTTTCAGTGGACAATTCATGGCTGGGGGCTTCGCGGTTGGGGCATTGGCAAGCCACATCATTGGTCTGCGCCACCTGCCGTTCGCAGAGGCCATCATCCTCGTGCATGCAAGTCCGCTATTTGTCGTCGTCTTGGCGCATTTCCTTCTGCGCGAACAGGTGGGGTGGGGCGGACGGTCCGCCGTGGTGGTTGGATTTTTGGGAGTGGTCTTGATTGCCCAGCCTACGGGCGGAGAAATAAGCTGGTATTTCCTGTTACCCTTGACCGCAGCTCTATTCTCGGCAACCCGGGACATCATGCTGCGCCAGTTGGTGGCCAGCGAGACGTCCGTTTCAATTCTCATGTTTTCCAACGCCATGGCCTTGGTCTGTACGCTTCCATTCGCCGTTTATATATGGTCGCCGATGAATGGTGAGCATCTCTGGTTGCTTGTCACCGCCGGACTTTTTTTCGGCGTCGGAATATTTTTCATGATCGACGCCTACCGGTTTGCATCTGCCAGCCTGGTGAGCGGGTTCAGATATTCTGGCATTCTATGGGCTTTCCTGCTGGGGATTGTCATTTGGGGGGATGCGCCCGGTGCGGTGGAACTTCTGGGGGTGGCGCTCATCTTTGGCAGTGGCATTTTTATTCTGCAGCGCAACCCACAACGCGAATAAACTCGCCCCCCGACTTGCCTGGAAAACGTTATCCCTCTCCTTCACGGGCTGTACGAGACACAGCTCTCTGCGTGGCTGCCTTTTCCTTCGGTTGCCGGGTCTGCGTGTCGCTTAAGCCTCCACCAGATCGCGTGGAATATTGCTCAACGACCGCCACCCGGTCTCGGTGACGATCACCGTCTCGCTGACTGCAACCGTAAACTTGGCATAGTCACGCAAGGTGATCGGGATGTGGAAAACCATGCCCGGCACCAGTTCCACATCATATCCCTTGTTGAGGTGGAGAATATTGCCTTCGCCCCAGTCAGGGGCAAAGGAGATGCCCATGCTGTAGCCCGTGCGTTTACGGTAACCTTCAGTGGCGCCGGCCTTGTCGATCACCGCCTGCGCCGCATCATGGGGACTGGAGCACAGATTACCCGGTTTGATGGTGTCCAGCGCCGCGTTCAGTGCGTCCATGCAGATGGCGTACCAGTCACGTGCCTTCTGCGGAACATTACCGACCATGATTGTGCGGAACAGCGCGGCATGATAGCGATTGTGGCTGGCCGCGGTTTCAAGAACGACGACATCGCCTGGTAGGATGCGTCGTCGGCGCCAGGTTGTATGGGGGACGCCCGAACGCGGCCCGGACGTGACAAAGGGCTCCATACCGAGATATTCCGAGCCGGCGGAGACAGCCGCGGCCAAGATGGCAGCGGCAATATCGTTTTCGGTCACGCCGGCCCGCGTCGTGCGCAGCCCAGCCGCCATGCCGGCATCGTTTTCCTGTGCGGCACGTTCTATTGCCGCCAGTTCTCTCGGGCTTTTTACCCGACGGAGATCTTCCACAAGCCCGCTCCCGTCCAGGAGTTCGCCCAGGGCTTCACGCAAACTGTCGAAAATATTGACGGTCAGGAACCATGCATTGCGGTCAATAGCGATGCGGTTACCCATCCAGCCTTCCGCGTCAATAGCCCCGCTTAATGCCTCTGCCGAAGACTGGCTGTCATCGTAACCATATATGCGTTCAAGATAAGAATTGTATCGGGCATTGTAGGCTTCCAGTTTTCGGGTCACCAGGAACGGTTCACCGTCTGCCGGAATAGCCAGACACTGGAACACATAATAGCCCGGGGTCTGTTGACCGCTAAGATAGAAGATATTCTCCGCACCGCTCGTCAAGTAAAGGTCGATATCCTTTTCCTTCAGCATTTTGCGAAGGTTTTCCTGGCGGGCAGCGATCTCCGATTTCGGAAACGCCGCATCGGCTCCCAACGGCACTCGATTCAACAGTTCTGTCTCGTTCATGGTGATTACTCTACCTAGCTTTATGTTTTAAATACGAGCAGCCCTGGTCACGGATAACCATCATCGCTCTACCGGAATTGTCGCTCACGTCAGGCTCCACTTAAGAGGATTATAACAAGTGATACAAAATGTACAATTTGTTTTGGCTTTAATCCGGCAGTTTAACCGGCCCGCCGTCGTGTCCGGCGCTTCTGTCACGCGATCGCGAGCTGATACACGACTTGAGCCATGACCCGGGTGCCGGCCGCCAGATCCTCTGGTTTAGCGTTTTCTGCTTCGTTGTGACTCAGTCCTCCCTCGCAGGGCACAAAGATCATCCCCGTGGGGCAGATTTTTTGAAGATTGACCGCATCGTGACTAGCGCCTGATGGGATTAACATATGGGCCAGGCCAAGCCGTTCAGCGGCCTGGCCGATGAGATCCGGCACCTGCGGCGAAAAAGTCGCAGGTTCGCGCCAGCGGATCTGTTTGACCTCGACCCGGCAAGGGCCAGCATGGTTCGTGCAGATGCTTTCAATCTGATCGCCTAGCCGGCGCAGAATTTCCTGATCCGAATTACGAAAATCGATGGTGAAATCGACCCGCCCGGGCACCACCGATGCGCTATTGGGGCTGACAATGAACTCGCCGATGGTGAAGCGCACCTGATCGTCTGCATCATCCATTGACGCATAGAGCGCCTGAGCGATGGCGCCGGCCGCCCTGAGTGCGTCCTTGCGCCGACCGCGCGGCGTGGTGCCAGCGTGGGCCTCCTCACCCAGCACCCGGACACGGAAATCGCGGGCGCCTTGGATGCCTGTCACAACACCCACGGTATTGCCGGTCGTCTCCAGAATCGGACCCTGTTCAATATGCGCTTCAATGAAGGCGGCGACGGGTCCTCCGAGGGGGCGGCGTTCGACATCCGACAGGTCAGTTTGATACCGCGCCACCGCTTCTTTCACCGTGGTTCCCTCAATATCCGTAATCGCCAGCCACTCGTCCAGCTTATCCGGTTCGGCATAGCAGGCCGACCCCATGCATCCCGGCAGAAAGCGGCTTCCTTCTTCATTCGCCCAGACTGCGAGTTCGATCGGACGTTCCGTCTCCAGTCCCGCCTCTTCGAAAGTCTGGAGTGTTTCGAAACCAGCGAGAACACCATAGATACCATCGAATTTCCCACCGGTCGGCTGCGTGTCTAGGTGCGAACCAAACATGACCGGTGGCGCATCGTCCCGGACGCCCTTGCGGCGGACAAACAAATTGCCGATGTCGTCAATGAAGCAGGAAAGGCCGAGCGCGCGAGCCCAGGTCACTAAAACGCGGTGGGCTTCATTGTCATCCGGGGTCAGAGCCTGACGATTGAGCCCGCCGCGGCCAGTGGCGCCAATCTCCGCTAGCCGCATGAGTTTGTCCCATAAACGCTTGCCGTCGATGCCGGCGGCTTTATCCAGTTTGTCCTGCATTTGAGGGCTGTTCTCCTTTATTTTGGGTATCGTTCATTCTCTTCAATCTAGAGCCGGGGGCGACATGGCGTCAATCGATATTCGGTATTTCGACACCAAGTCCAGCCGCCAGTTCCACTGTGCGGTTCCATACTTCATCGAGGATCGGAACGCCTTCTTTCAAGTTGCGCCGTCGGTCATCGAAACTCCGTTCGCCGGGAATGAGAATCTTATCTATATTAGGTGCCTTGCGGCTAGCCCGGATCTCATCCAGATAGGAGTTGACCCCGGCAAGGGCCTTTTCCGGATCGCCGAAAGCTGCCGGATCGATCGCCATGAAAAGATGCCCCCGGGCGCCGGCTGCTTCTTCGCCGGTGCCGGCTGCCCGTTCCAGCGCCTCACCCAGTACGCCGCCAACCAGTGGACCGGATAGCAGCCCGACACACAATCCCAAGCCGTAACCCTTATGCCCGCCAAGGGGGCTCAATGCACCCTCGAGCGCTTCCCTAGCATCGGTGGTCGGATTGCCGACCCTGTCGATAGCGACGCCTTGCGGAATAGGATCTCCGTAGTAGCTGGAGATCCGTACATGACCGATGGGCGAGGCGCTGGTTGCCAGGTCTAGAACCACCGGGTCGTCCCCGCTTGTCGGCACCCCGATGGCTAGCGGATTGGTACCGAGAACCCTGTCGATCCCGCCGTACGGATGGACGCGGGGTGGCCAGGAACTAGTGAACACGAAGCCGACCAGCCCGGCTTCGGCGATCACGGAGGCATAGTAGCCGAGCATGAAGATGTCGCCAGAATCCAGCAGGCCGATCGATACCGTGCCAGCTTCCCGCGCCTTACGTATCGCTAGGTCAGTCGCGAACCGACCACCGACGTGGCCGGGCGCACCATGGCCATCGACAAGAGCGGTTGCAGCCGTTTGGCGCACGATTACGGGCTCGGCCTTGCCTTTCAGAATTCCCTTCTGCACGTCCCTGAGCGTTGAAAAGATATGATCGGTGCCCTGGATTGCGTGCCCCCGCAAGTCGGCCTCGATGGCGCCTTCTGCCATGATCTTTGCGTTGTGCGGGCTGCAACCGGCGGCTAAGAACATTCGCTCAAGCAAATCCTGCAATACGGATATGGGTATGCGGCGCATGTTTTTTGTCCCGTAACGGGTCATCATGGATGCCTTCCACTCCACAATGTCATGCTGCCGGCTGGCGGAACCTTGCGGGTTAAAAACCTGTCTACCGGCAGTCCGTCCGCCTTGGCACCCCAACATTGGCCGTCAGAACGCTTCGAAGCGTATTTGGATTTCATTTTGATTATACAATTTGCAGCATACGATGCAAGTTAGCGAGGTTTCATTTCTTACACGCTGGCCACAAGGAATCTCCGCCGGGGCCGATACGGCATCGGTGTTGAAACGGCGAGAACTCCAAAGGCGCGGACGCCCTTGGCTCTTGGACCAGGATGGGTTTATGATTCAGCTAGAGGCCTACCCGCGCGCATTCGGAACAGGAATGGAGCCATGGATATCTTTCCAATGGTAGCCCGCTTCAATGAATGGGCCAACGAACGCATCTATGGCGCGTGCGTGAAGCTCTCTGACGAAGACTACAAGAAGGACCGCCGGGCGTTCTTCGGCTCCATCCACAACACCCTGAACCACTTGCTGGTGGTCGAGAGCCTTTGGCGCGGGTGCATTGAGAACATGGATGCGGGTATCAAGGGCCTGGATGATATCCTCTATGACGATTTAAAAAGGCTCCGCACGGCGCGCCGTGCGGAGGACCAGGCAAATCATAGACCCTCGTGGATGGCTTCGACAAAATAGGGCTCAACGAGCCCGTCTCCTACCGCCTATTGGGCGCCCAGCCGGGTAATAAGACCCCTCGGGGGTCATCCTGATAACACTTTTCAATTACCAGACTCACCACCGGGGCAGGTGCACAACATGCTCTCCGAGGGCAGAGTCTAGCCGCCGGCCCTCGATATCAAAAATTTTAAGCCCGGACGGGCCCGGGGTCGTCGTTGCCCGATCCTGAAACGCCCTCAGCCTTCGGTGTCGGTTGCCAGGTGGAATACACAGTCCCCACGCTCGACCCGCCCCCCGGTACGCTCGCACAACACCAACCCTGTGCGCTTGAAATGGGTGACACTGGGCTCCCGCCACGGGGTTTCCGGAAAGTGGACGGCGCCCGCTGGCTGGTCCTTCTCAACCTCGGTGCCGAGTTTGACGTAGGGTTCAAACACGCCGTTCTCGGGCGCGTATACGAAGTAGTCTTCGCCGCCGACATATACCAGTCGGGTTTCGGGTGCTTCCTCGACGGCATAACCCTCCGGCAGCGTTCCGATCAGCTTCAGGCAGCGTCGCACGCCTTTCTCACCCATGGCCAGGATCTCCGTTGAGACCGTACCGCCGCCGCCGAGCTCGGTGCCGACGAATTTGATACCCAGGCGTTTTGCGGTTCCGGCGAAGGTGCGGTCGTCGAGCACCTCGCCGATGTTGCCGATGGGCAGGCCGAATGCCTTGACGAGGGCTATCGCCTCTGCGTTCATTTTGACGTCGTCCCCTAGTTTCGTCTCGGCACTGGGGATATACATCAGAGAACTGCCGCCCGAGTGCAGGTCGAGCACGTAGTCTGCGTGCGGCAACAGTTCACTCACGATGTAGTGGGCGATCATCAGCGTGGGCGTACCGTTGGCGTCGCCCGGGAAGGCGCGGTTGAGATTTCCCTCACCGTCGAAGTCGACCGGGGAGGTCCGCCGCCCGGCCCGCACAGCCGGCGCATTGGCGGCGGGAAGGATGATGACGCGGCCGCGGATATGCTTGGGCTCCAGTTCGCGGATAAGATTCATCAGGATCACCTGACCTTCGTACTCGTCGCCGTGGTTGCCGGAGACGAGGAGGACATTCGGTCCGTCACCGTTGCTTATGCAGACGATGGGGATAGGGAGCCAACCATAGGCCGAACGGTGGACCGAATGGGGAAGCCTCAGGAAACCGGTCTGCTTACCGGCCTTTTCGAAGTCAATTTCGGAGCTTATCCGCGATTTGCATTCGTCCATGACCGTGTCTCCCTTATGGCAGCCATCCTCTGTGCCGGCGGCAACAGCCATTTGTTTGTAACGCCGCGAGTCAACTCAGTGCCGTGCAGGCCCGCTGGATGCGTATGCACGCCTCCTCCAGCAGGTCCGTCGAAGTGGCGTACGAGATGCGGAAATTTGGCGATAGGCCGAAAGCCGCTCCCTGCACCGTCGCCACGCCTTCTGATTCCAACAGATAAGTGACAAAATCCTCGTCCGTGCGCAAGGTTTTGCCACCGGGGGTTTTACCGCCGATGGCGCTGGTGCACGATGGATAAACGTAAAAGGCCCCTTCCGGGCGGGGACACGACAGCCCGTCGGCCTGGTTGAGCATCGAGACGACCAGATCCCGGCGTTGCCGGTAAACCTCGTTGTTTGGGGCAATGAAATCGTGGGGGCCATTGAGCGCGGCCACGGCGGCGGCCTGACTGATCGACGATGTGTGGGTGGTGGACTGGCTCTGGATTTTGGTCATGGCCTTGATCAGATCGGATGGCCCACCGGCAAAACCGACGCGCCAGCCGGTCATGCAGTAGGCCTTGGACATACCGTTCAGGGTCAGGGTGCGGTCATAGAGGCCGGGCTCCACCTGAGCTGGAGTGCAGAAGGCGAAGTCGCCGTAGACCAAGTGTTCGTATATGTCGTCGGAGAGCACGTGCACGTGAGCATGCCTCAAAAGCACGTCGGTGAGAGCTTTCATCTCATCCCGGCTGTAGCCGGCACCGGTGGGATTAGACGGTGAGTTCATGATGATCCACTTGGTCTTGTCGGTAATCGCCGCTTCCAGGTCGTCCGCCCGGAGCTTGAAGCCGTCATCCATCGGACAGTCGATGACAACCGGCTTGCCTTCGAACATGCACACGATGTCCGGATAGGACACCCAGTAGGGGGCCGGAATGATGACCTCGTCGCCCGGTTCAAGTGTGGCCATCATGGCGTTAAAGATGATCTGCTTGCCGCCACACCCCACCGCGATCTGGTCGGGGGAATATTTGAGTCCGTTGTCGCGCTTGAACTTTTCGCAAACGGCCTCGCGCAGTTCCATGGTTCCGTTGACAGGCGTGTAGCGGGTCTTGCCGACATCCATGGCGGCTTTGGCGGCTTCGATGATGTGGGGAGGGGTATCGAAGTCGGGCTCGCCGGAGCCGAGGCCGATGACGTCAAGGCCCTTGGCCTTGAGATCCCAGGCCTTCTGGCTCACGGCCATGGTAGCCGATGGTTTGACTAGGCTGAGACGCGAGGCGATGAGGGACATGACGAAACCTATGTGTTTAGTGAAAAAACATTGATCGACAGGGGCAAAACAAAGTCGCCGGTAATGGTCGCGACTTTGGCGTCGCCCACATCAAAGTTAGCCGCTGTTGTATTGTCTGTTTGGCAGGGCATGTTCAGGCGGCCAGGCTGCCGATTCCGATGTCGGAGTCACTGGCAATTCGCGCCAGCGTCTCGCGGAGGCGCACGAGCTGTTCCGGCGTCAGATCGCGAAGCGGCGTACGGACACTACCACCGAACCAGCCGCGACACGTCATCACTGCCTTGGTCGTCTGAGGTTGGCCAAATTCCCGTATCAACTCGCGTATCGGATACCATTTAGCGTGCAAATCCCTGGCCCGGTTTGCATCGCCTGCCTGGAGCGAGCGGAAAGTCTCTAGAATGATTTCCGGAAAGGCGCTGGAATTGGTCGACGAGATGCCATGAAAGCCGCGCATGAGCGGACCCAGTAAATGCAGGTCCGAAGCGCATAGGACGCGGATTTTGTCCAACATCCGTCCGGCGATGCGGTCAATGACGGAAGGTGTCAAATCGCCCTGTTTGACGCCGATGATATTGGGAATATCCGCAAGTTGTTCCAGCAGTTCCGGAGAGATGGTGAGACCGATTTCAGGCATGTTGTAGATGACGACACCCGTGCGGGAGACCGCCGCGATGTCCTTGAAATACTCGATGATGTGGGCATCGGTAACTTCCGAAACGTAAGGCGCGGTGATCATTGGTATGCCCCCCAGGTTGCCGGCGAGCTCTGAAAGCTCAGCAACAACCCGCGGATTTGAACTCGGTGCTCCGAATAGAACTGGAACGCGAGCCCCGACAATATCCATGGCGCGTTGGAAGAGTTCCGCGCGCTCGTCGGGGGTCATCGATGCGAATTCACCATACTGGCCGCCGACCAAGACACCGTCGTAGCCTAGGTCGATAACGCGTTCAATATTTGCCGACAAGGCGTCGTAATTGATGCTTCCATCAACCTCGAAGGGTGTCACCGTGATGTTGAATAGCCCCTGCAAGCTTTGCTGAGCATCGGCGGGATTGTCATACATTTGACCGGGACTCCAGAGAAAAAAACACTAAGAAAATTTTTGTCAAAGTTGTACAAAGTTGTATTAGTCGAATTGTATTAATTGCATCCAAACTAACAAAATTACGTCCGTCCGTCAATATGCGGGCCCTTTCGACGCAAGTGGAAATCGCTCTGGAACGACGGTCAGAAAAATTTGAAACTCAATACCCAAGGTCGAGGTCGACCGTACGGGGGACGGGCTTTCCTAGAACAAATGCAGCCAGACTTTCGATACCAAAGTCGATGAGCCGCTCTTTGACACCGTCCGAACTCGAAGCCTGACCCGCCGTGGCTATCACGTTGGGGAGTTTTACTAGATCAGCTTCGGGAATGGGATAGTGGTATTTCGGGATCTTGTCTTGGTAATGCCACCAGCAGTCAGTCCCGAATTTGGCCAGACGTCCGTCTTCAAGAGCGTCATAAAGGGCCTCCAAATCAATGAGAGCGCCACGGGCAACATTGACGAGGTGGGCGCCGGATTTCAAGCTGTCAAAGGCCTGTCGATCCATGATATTGGCGGTTTCATGCGTTAGTGGTAAGGCCAAAATCACGAAATCCGCCTCTCCCAGCGCTGCATGAAATTCCTCCGGACCGTAAATGCGGTCCACCAACTCGCAGCCGCGCCCGGGATTGCGACGCACACCTATAACCTTCATATCAAACGCCTTCGCGCGGCGTGCCACGGCCGACCCGATTTGGCCAAGGCCAACCACCAAAAGAGTGCGATCGGCAAGCGTGGTGGCAATGTAATCAGGGTGCCACAAAGGCTGCCAATGGGCGTCCTTTACCCATTTGTCACGCTGTACAATTCGTTTGGCTAGACCCAGCATGAGCGCCATCGCATGTTCGGCGACGGCAATTGAATTGGCGCCGCTGGCGTTACAAAGATGCACGCCCCGTGCGCTCAGCAAATCGAGATCGAGATCATTACAGCCCGAATGCATCCACAGAAGAATTTTAAGGGCCCTTGATGCACGGATCGTTTCCCTCTCGACGACCCAGCCCATGATTGCTTCCACGTCATCACAAAGATCTTCGATGTCGGCGTGCTGAATCGTGAAGCGCGAAAGTCCCGGTCTCGGTGCTGTAGGCATTTTAGGACTTACCACCTCGCAGTGTGGCGGCAGATGATCCATGATCCGCGCTGTTTCGTCTGCCGTCGCAAACCAGTTAAGGAGTACTTTCATGGTCATAAATCCCCGTCGAGTATGCAGTAAAATAATCCCTTAGCCCGGTGCTGGGCCCGACAACCCATAACGTGATTAGTACTATATTGATGGAATTTAAACTATCAAAAAATCATGGTGGTGAACCACCACCCCTCTGCCCGTCTCCCACCACCCCTCAACGGGGTACATCAACTGCTTCTTACTGCCAGGGCCGGCCCTGGCACGTGAAATGACTTTTTGCACGGCTTGCCCATCTCTGGTTCAACTTGATGCCGGTTCAGCTCGAAGAAGAAGCGGATCGTGAACAGACGCCGCTCTTGCGCAGAAAAGTCCTTTATGCTACAAAAGCGACAATTAAAAAAAGGCATCTGGTAATAAAAAAAGGCATCTGGTAAAAAAAGGCATCTGGGAAATCTCGGATAACTTAAAAGTTTGTGTAATGTAGCTTCAACTGAAGGGATTGGACATTCAGGCGGGTGGTCTCAACAGCCATTCGAATTGACCAATCTGATCATGGAACAGGAAGGAATATTACGATGAAGTTTTCAATTAAATCAGTGGTGACCGGCTCGACCGTCATGGCGGCTTTCTCGGCCGCGATGATAGCAGGGACACCGGCCCAAGCTCAGAGCTGCAAGGAGATGCAGGTCTACTTGAGCATCTCGCCTTTGCACCGCGAAAACGTGATGTCCTACATCGCGCCGAAGCTCAAGAAAAAGCATGGCACGACCTTGATCGCAGAGGCGATCGGTTCGGCCGTGATGGTCGAGCGTCTAAGCGTGCAGGGCGATAAACCTCGTGTGACCCTCGCTCACTGGGACGTGCCGATCGGGATGAAGGCGTGCAAGCAGGGTATGTGCAGCCCCATCGACGTGTCCAAGGCGCCGAACGTCGGAAATCTATATGATTGGGGTGTGGTGAAGGACGCCGCGGGTAAGCACGTCGTGATTGCGACGAATACGGTTGCCGTCGGCCTGATCTACCGGACCGACATCTTCAAGGATAAAGGCCTGACCCCGCCGACCTCCTGGTCGGACCTGAAACGCAACGACCTTAAGGGCCGGGTCAGCATCACCCACCCGACCAGCACCTGGGGCACGGCGGCGTTGGTTATGCACGCGCGGCTCAACGGCGGAGGTGAGAAAAACATCGACCCCGGCTTTAAGACCACGATGGAGATTCTGCCCTATGTGAACAAGGTCCACCTATGGTCGTCGGAGATGGCCAATCTGGTCCAACTGGGCGAGGTGTGGCTCGCCACCACCGGATCGAACCTTGGGCCGTCGTTGCGGAAGAAAGGGATTGCGGTCAAGTGGATCGTTCCCAAGGAGGGCGCGCCTTCCGTGGGCGGCGGTCTTTCCCTGGTGAAAGGTGCGCCTTGCCAGGATGTGGCCCATGACTACCTCCAGTTATACTACAATGACGAGTTCCAGTTGATGCGCATGAAGGACGGAGGTGTCACCTCCCCCACGAAGACGGTATGGAAGAGTACGCCCAGTGAACTCACTAATAACCTTCCCATCAGGCCCGAATCGTTCGACAGTCTTCTCCAACTGGATTGGGATACGGTCAACAAGGATAGGCCGGACTGGATCAAGCGCTGGCAGCGCGAGGTTCGCTAATCCAATACCATCGGTGAGCAGCTCCTTCCGGCCCGCAATGGGGTCGCGGGAGCCTGCTCTCTATCGGCGCCAGCATTCCTCTCGGGCATGAGGGGGCTGGCTCCGTTCGTTGGTTTTTGGGCTGTTCCGATTCAGGTATTGACGGGAGTTCCAAAAAAAAATGTCAGCGCATGAGACCCACGATTCGCAGGCCGGTTTAGAGACGGCGGAGACAACGAGCAGACGGTCGGGCCTGCACCTCCACGGTCTCAAAAAATTGTTTAATGAACAGGTCGTCCTCGATAACCTTAACATCGAGATGGCGCGAGGCGAGCTTCTCACGCTGCTTGGCCCGTCGGGTTGCGGAAAGTCGACGACTCTCAACCTGATCGCCGGGTTCATTCAACCGGACGCTGGACGTATCATTCTGCACGGCAAGCTTGCCAACCAACTGCCTCCCCAGAAACGGCGATTGGGAATGGTGTTTCAGTCGTGGGCGCTGTTCCCCCACATGACGGTCTTCGAAAATATAGCCTACGGCCTGCATAATCGGAAACTGTCGAATTACGAGATCGCGGGGCGGATCGAAGAAATGCTCCGGCTCGTCCGCCTCCCAGGGACCGGCGAGAAATTCCCCTCTCAGCTCTCGGGCGGCATGCAGCAGCGCGTGGCGCTCGCTCGCGCGCTGGTGACCGAGCCCGAACTTCTCCTGCTGGATGAGCCCCTCAGCAATCTCGACGCCGCACTTCGCAAGGAGATGGAGGTGGAGCTCAAGCGCATCCACAATCAACTGAAGATCACAACCCTGCTGGTCACCCATAGCCAGGAGGAGGCCCTCGTGATGTCCAACCGGGTTGCGGTGATGCAGAACGGCCGCATCACCCAAGTGGCTACGCCGTTGGAAATCTACAACCAGCCGAAAACGCGGTTCGTCTGTACATTTCTCGGCGATGCCAACATCTTGGAAGGGGTCGTCGAGAGCAAAGTCAAGGGCGTGGCCGTCGTCCGAACCAACAATTTTTCGGTCATGGTCGCGGACGATAACGACCGGCTGCAGGCGGGCGGACGCGCCATTCTGGGACTTCGCCCGGAAAATATAGAGATCGCCACGACTGACGCGCGCACCGCGGACAACGCGATCCCTGCCGTCATCACCGATGTCATCTTCAAGGGCAGCAATATTACCTATTACTTGCGCGCGGGCGAGCAGGTAATCCTCGTCTTGACCCTGCCTAGCATGAGCGAAAGCCCGCACAGTGAGGGCCAGCAAGTGCAGCTGCTTTTTCCCAAGTCAAGCCCCCTGATCCTGGAGGACGACGAGGAAGGCGATGAGGGCGAGGATGTCTGATCTCTCGCCCGCAATCGACCGAGCCGCAACCCCGACCCAGGAGCTGCGGGCGCGGCCTACCCAGTGGGGCGCGCTCGTCGCGCCCATGTTGGTGCTCGTTTTCATCTTTTTTGTCATCCCGATCCTCTATCTGCTCCGCATGAGCTTCGCTGAGCAGGCGTTCGCGAAATCCGTCGTACCCATCTTCGGCGTGTACTCGCTGGAGAACTTCGCCGAAATCTTCGGCGATATCTTTTTCCTCGATATGATCGTTAATTCGCTCATCGTAGGGACAGGAACAGTGGTGGCGACACTCCTGATCAGCTATCCGATCGCCTATTATTTGACGCTGACCCGCGGCTGGGAGCGCACTCTCATTCTTGTTGCGTGTCTTCTGCCGTTGTTTGTCAACATCATCGTTGCCGTTCTCGGCTGGTATATCCTATTGCTGCCGTTCGGCGTCATTCAGAATATGTTGAGCGCTCTGGGCCTGATTGACGGGCCGCTCGGCGCGCTCAAGAGCTTCTGGGCTCTGATCACGGTGCTTACCTACGAACACATACCGTTCGCGGTTTTGATCCTGGCCGCCAGTCTGCAAAACATTTCGCCGGATAAGATCAACATGGCGCGCGTCCTTGGTTCCGGGGTGTACCGAACCTTCCTCACAATCGTGTTGCCGCTGACAATGCCTGGCGTCGTTGCGACGGTGATCCTGGTGTTCGCGCTCTCGATCTCGTCCTATCTCGTGCCGGCCCTGATCACTGGTCAGCAGGTAATGGTGCTGCCGATCGCGATCTTCAGTTACACCAGTTATCTCCTCAACTGGACCCTGGCCGCGGCGATCTCGCTGATCCTGCTGGTCATCGTCGCCGGAATCACCTTCGGCTTGACGATCCTGGCGAATCGCCTCACGCGACGCGGCGAGTGGGAGATTGTCTGATGCTGCTGGCGCTTCGTCTCTTCATTTACCTGATCGTGATCATCATGTTGCTGCCCATCATGATGAGCCTTCCGATGGCGCTCACCGCCGGCTCTTACGTGACCTTCCCACCCGATGGCCTGAGCCTGAAGTGGTTTATCCGAATGAGCCAGGACCTGATTCTCATGGAGACGATCGGCCGAAGCGTCGTGCTCGCTCTGTTTGCGGCCCTGCTCGGCGTGATCCTGAGTGTGCCCACCGCCTTTGCCATCGAGCGGGGGCGCCTTGCCGGGAGGACGGCGATCGAGACGCTAATCACCTCGCCGCGGATGATTCCGCAGATCGTTTTGGTCCTCGCCCTGCTGATCTTCTATGAGTTCATAGGCCTCGCCGAGACTTTCACAGGGCTCGTCATTGCCCACCTTCTTATCACGGTGCCGTTGTCGTTCCGCACGTTGCATGTCGGGATTTCCTCGCTCGACCGCAGGCTCGAGTGGAGCAGCGCGATCCTCGGGGCGAGTACGGCACGGACTTTCCACAAAATTATTGTTCCCCACCTCAAGACGTTCTTGATCGCGGCCTTTACCTTCGCCTTCATTATCTCGTTTAACAACGTCACCATGGCGCTGTTTCTGTCGGCGATCGGCGAGAGAACACTGCCCGTGGAAATGTTCAACCGCATGTATGTTGGCGGCATGACGCCCGTCCTTTTGGCGATCGCTTTCGTACTCGCGGTGGTGGGGGCGGTGACCTTTATCGTACTCGACCGGACCATCGGCGTGCTCAAATACCTGAGCGGCCATAATTGATCTGAGGGAGAAGGCGCATGCGTATTCGATCCGTTACCATGTTCACCGCCGATCTGGCCTTGGCCGACCCATTTGAGCACGCCTCTTCGGGGCGGATTGAGGCACTAAACGATATCGTGCTGCGCCTCGAGAACGAGGACGGTCATGTCGGTTACGGAGAGGTCCGCGGCAACGTCCATTACGTGACCGGCGATACCCCGGGCCGGGTGCTGGCGGTGCTCCGCGAGCTTCTGGCGCCGGCGCTTCTCGGAATGGACGCCACCTCGCCGCACGCCGCGATGGAGCGAATCGCGGGTATGGTAGTCGGCAACTCCTCGGCGAAGACGGTCATCGACTCCGCTTTGCACGACCTCTTCGGCAAGGCCCTCGAATTACCGGTTCATGTTCTGCTCGGCGGTCGGTTGCAGGAAGCATTGCCTACTCACGCAACCCTGCCGTTCGCCGCGCCGGAAGATACCCGGCGATCGGCCACCGAATACCTCGACGCAGGCTTCCGGACGCTCAAGTTGCGTGTGGGCCTCAAGCCCTTCGAGCGCGATGTGGAACGCATGGAGGTGGTTCGCGAGGCGATTGACGGCCATCCGGGCGGACCCGAGACGGTCCTAGCGATTGACGCCAACCAAGGCTGGCGAACGAAAGAGGCGATCCGCAACATTCGCCGGTTGTCTGAGTTCGGCCTGTCCTTTGTCGAACAGCCGGTACCGATGGGCGACTATGCAGGACTTCGAGAGGTGCGTCTTAACGTGGATACCGAAGTGATGGCCGATGAGTCCTGTGGCACGCCCGAGGACCTCCTGCGCCTGATTCGCGAGGAAGCGGCCGACGCGTTCCATTTCAAGCTCTGTAAGGCGGGAGGGATCGGTCGGTTGATGAAGATGGTCGCTATCGCGGAGTCGGCCGGTAAGCCCTACGTTATCGGCCAGATGGACGAAGGAATGCTGGCCACGGCCAGTGCCGTCCACTGTGGGCTCGTGTGCCGGGCAAAATCCTTTGAGCTCTGGGGCTTTCAGCGCATCGCGACGCAGCCCTATCGCGGTATTGAAGTACGAGACGGAGCCATCCACATTGCCGACCGGCCGGGTCTCGGCATCGAGGTGGACGAAAGCGGGCTCGACCTCGTCGAACATCTGGAAGCGTAACCCGGCTGTCGGATCGTCAAAAAAGGGCCGAATAGGGACAAGTTTAAGCATCAATCTAAGGAACAACGCGATGAAAATTCAGAAGGAACTCTTCTTTACGCTCGACGAGTACGAGCAAAGGCTGAAATCGCTCCGCCAAAAAATGGCGGCTAGGGAACTTGATGTCCTCCTACTGGCCTCTCCGGAGAACCTCTATTACGTCTCTGGCTATCAGACTTTTGGCTTTCACAACTACCAGCTCCTCGGCGTGCCGCTCGAGGGCGAGCCGTTTTTGATCCTGCGCAATTTGGAGAGCTACCTGGCCCAGCGCTACGCCTGGATCGACGACGTCGTCGTCTGGGACGACACCAACGATCCGAATACGGTCACGGTTGAGGCGCTGCGGGCGCGCAAACTTCTTGGCAAAAAGGTAGGTATAGAAGAACAGGCCTATTTCTTACCGGTCCATCACTGGCGCGCGCTCAAGGAGAAAATAGACACCCTCGTCGACGGCTCAGGTCTGGTCGAGCAGTGTAGGGCCGCCAAATCGGTTCAAGAGGTCGCCTACATGCGTGAGGCGGCGCGACTGACCGACTTTGGAATGAAGGCAGCGTTGGAGGAAATACAGGCCGGGAAGAGCGAGAACGACGTGGCCGCTGGGGCCTTTGACGCCATGACGCGCGCCGGCTCCGAGTACCTTGCACGCGACCCGATAGTCACTTCGGGCGACCGCTCAGGAATCCCTCATACCTGCTATTACCGGCGCCAACTCCAAGACGGGGATACGGTGCTTATCGAACAGAGCGGCGTCTACAACCGGTATTACTCGCCGATGATGCGCGGTTTCTTGATCGGGGGTCCAAACCCGAAAATTGAAAAGATTGCCGCCGTTTGCATCGAGGGGCTCAACGCGGCCATTGAGGCGATCCGGCCTGGGGCGACGGCGGGCGAGGTCGACGCCGCATGCCTCGCCGTGATCAAACGCGAGGGGCTATGGGAGAACTATCGCAAGCGAACGGGCTACTCGGTGGGAATCGGCTTCTCATCCTGGGTCGAGGGCGGCGTGGCCAGCCTCAAGGCAGATGATCCCACCGTTCTCAAACCCGGCATGTGCTTCCACATCCCGGTGGCGATTCGCCTCTACGGTGAGGCCGGACTTGGTTTTTCGGAAACGGTCCATGTCACTGAGACCGGGGCCGAAATTCTCGGAGCCACACCCCGAAAGCTCGCTCGCCGATGAGCGAGGTAGCCCGAATACGGGCATCACCGGTTCCCTGGATGGGGCCTGTACAGAGGAGGAACAGCTATTGAAGAACAATCTTTCCAAGGATACGCTCGAAGCGCTCTCACGGGCAATCGTCGAGCGCCGCAAGGAGATGCTCGAATTCCTCGAGAGGATCGTGAACATCGATTCACCGACGGAGGACAAGACGCTGTGCGACCGCGTCGGCGACATCCTGCAGGAGAAAGCCGAGACCCTGGGCATGACCTGCATACGCGATCCTCAGACAGAGTTTGCGGACAATCGCGTCTGTAGGTTCGTACCAGAGCCCCGGGCAGAGACCGTGCCGCGGATTTTGATGATCGGGCACTTCGACACGGTCTACGCCGCAGGTACCACGGGCGAGCGACCCTTCCGCGTCGATGGTGACATCGGCTACGGTCCAGGTGCGTTGGACATGAAGGGCGGCCTGACCGTCGCGCTCTTCGCGCTGCAAGCACTGCGAGAGGTCTATGGCGAGATTCCTCTCGCAACCACCTTCATTTTTAACGGCGACGAGGAGATCGGGTCGCCGTGCTCACGCCACGTTGTCATCGAGGAGGCGGCGCGCCACGACCTCGTGCTGGTGTTCGAGCCTGGTCGACCTGGACCTAGTGTGACACGCACCCGCAAGGGTGTGGGTATCTTCTATCTGGACGTGGAGGGTGTTGAGGCACACGCGGGCATCGAGCCGGAAAAGGGCGCAAACAGCATCTTGGAGATGGCTCACAAGATCGTTGAGATCAGCGCGCTCAATGATGCCGAAGTAGGCACGATTGTCACTGCCGGCGTCATTGAAGGTGGGACCAAGCCCTATGTCGTGCCTGGGGCCTGTCGGCTCTCCATTGACAGTCGCGTGCCCACGATCGCAGAACAGGAGCGCATCGTCCGCGGCCTTGAAGCCATCACCGAGAAGACTTGGGTGCCAGGAACCAAGAGCCACCTGGAGGGCTTCTTCCATCGTCCCCCGATGGAGGCGAGCGCAAAATCTCTCGAATACATTGATCTACTGCAGCAGGTGAGTCGGGAGGTCGGGTTTCCCCTCGGCGCGGCATCGACCGGCGGCGCTTCTGACGCCAATCTGACGGCGGCGGCTGGAACGCCTACGATCGATGGCCTCGGCCTTCATGGCGGGCGCGCGCACAGTGCGGAGGAATTCATCGAGATACCGAGCATCACCGCCAAATGCGAGGTGCTTGCAGGCTTTCTGGGGTCGCTTGCGGCGGGCGCCTCTCAAGAATCTGACGTCGGGTAATGGGAGTGGCGCTCAAAGGCAAGATAGCGCTGGTAACGGCCGCCAGCCAGGGACTCGGCCTCGCCTGCGCCAAAAGCCTTGCTGAGGCGGGCTGTGCGGTTGCTATCTGCGGCCGACGGCAGGAAATTGTTGAAAGTGCTCGGCTTGATCTGGAAGCGAGCAGTGAACAGCCGGTCGTTGGAGAGATCGCCGACCTGACCCGCGCAGCGGACCTCGAAAGGCTCGTCTCGACGGTACAAGAGCGGCTCGGGGGCCTCGACATCCTTGTCGTTAACTCCGGCCACATACCCTATGGCGGCCTTGAGGATTTCGAGGACGAGCAGTGGTACCAGGCCTTCGATCTTCTGTTGATGAGCGCAGTGCGCCTTTCCCGTCTCGCCATCCCGGAGATGCGGCGGCGCGGCGGTGGCGACATCGTCTTTATCGGTTCTTCGACGGTGCGCAATCCACCGCCGCATCTCCTGCTTTCGACAGTCATGCGCGTCGGCATCACCGGACTGGCAAAGACAATGGCTCGCTCCCTTGCTGGCGAGAACATTCGGGTGAACGTCGTCTTGCCGGGGCTGTTCGATACTGGGCGGGTAGCCCAGCGGATTGACGACCTCATGATTGAGAGAGGGCTTTCACGGGAGGAGGTGGTGATAGCCGAGTTCGCTGGCGAGGTTCCGATGGAACGTATCGGCGCGGCCGAAGAACTGGCGGCGCTCCTCACCTTCATCGTAAGCCGGCAGGCCGCCTACATGACCGGGACGGTAATCACCCTCGATGGAGGCGCAGACCGCTCGATCCTGTAACGGCGTCGGACTTCCGCCTCAACCGGTCGATGCAACACATATGTCACTGAACAATTTTCTCGATTTTTGTAAATTTAAAATCGAATCCTTCGTGGTATAATTCTGGATTGCTATCAAGACCTCCGTCAAGACATTCGTTTTCACTTAGGTCTCCCCTGTGAAAATTACTGGAGAATCTAACCACATCGCCTTTTTCAAAAAAACCACCTTCATTTAAATCCAATACAGCGTTTTCCAAATGTTTCGCCACGTTTCTATCCTGGACTTCGTTACCGTGTTCAATATCTGGCCGAGGTTAAAACCGGAGATGCGGCGAAGGTAGGAAATCGCAGTACGTGGAGGCAATTGCTTGAATACGCAAAGGTTGGAAGCACGAACACGATCGTTTTGGTGGATGCGACAACGGGTACGGTTAGCAAAATCCGCTTTGAGGACCATGACGAGTAAATCAAACCTTGGCCAGACTGCCACTCCGTAAATAAATCGTCAGCTTATAACCTGCCGCTTACTTGGATTTATGCAGGAACCGGGTTTTGCGGTAAAGCGGGTATCGGGCTCTCGCAACCACTTAAGGCGGTATTGTGAGGAAAGCAGATACTTGTGTACGAAATAGTAGAGATCGTGCCCCCGCAACCAACTTAATGACAAATCATATCAATTTCTTATGAAAATCAAAGCCGCTCTATTTTGAGCGGCTATTTTAATTTGTGAAAAAATTCCACAATAATTGCTACGTTTTGCGATGGTAGGGGTGGTAAATACCCTGTCCGTGGTGTTTGTCATCCTTCCATTCACCAACGTATTTGTCCCCTGCCCATTTACTTTTGGGACCATAGGTATAGGTGCCGTGTCCGTTGCATTTATCGTCCTTGAATTCACCAACGTATTTGTTCCCACTGGTGTATGTATAGGTGCCGTGTCCGTTCTTTTTGCCGTCCTTCCATTCACCAACGTATTTGTCACCTTTGGCATGGGTATAGGTGCCGTGTCCGTTCCTTCTGCCGTCCTTGAATTCACCAACGTATTTGTTCCCAATGCCATAGCTATAGGTGCCTTTTCCATTTCTTTTGCCGTCCTTGAATTCACCAACGTATTTGTCCCTTGCCCATTTACTTTTGGGACCATAGGTATAGGTGCCGTGTCCGTTACATTTATCGTCCTTGAATTCACCAACGTATTTGTTCCCACTAGCATAGGTATAGGTGCCGTGTCCGTTCTTTTTGCCATCCTTCCATTCGCCAACGTATTTGTCACCTTTGGCATGGGTATTGGTGCCGTGTCCATTCATTTTGCCGTCCTTGAATTCACCAACGTACTTGTCCCAATTTTTTCCCCCACTCGAAATCGTGCAAGCAGCAAAACAATCACTCTAAGGCATAGAAACTACTGCGGATACCGACTGTTTTCTAGTGAAAGAAATTTTAGAAGGCGTCAGTTTGCCAAAGGAATCACGACCTGGCTATCAAGTATCACCCCTGCTTGAACACGTTTTTGTTTGATCTCAGGATTTTTCATAAACTTCTTAGCAGTTTCAATTGAAGGCATTTCTACAATCATGTGAACTTTGTTTTCATCATCAGCTTCGCAACCAAAAAATATAATCTTCATCCCAACCGCCCTCATTTCTGGCCCTAGATCATCTAAGCCCGCTTTCCAATGTTCATATCCTTTGGAGAGTTCAAGATTTGTATAAACTTTCATAGCATTTCTCCCTTAAATGAAGACCAAACGATTGCGCCAATACTACAAGCGATCTTACCCGCAGTTGGTAAGCGAAGCGAAATCCTTATCTACAGGGTTTCTAATAAGATATACGCATAACATTAATGCCCCTACTAAGAATTTTTACTTTTCAGTAAGTTTCAATCCTCATAGTGACCATCCTGTTGAGTTTTTCCCACTGGGCGTGGAAAGGTTGAACAAAAACTCGAAACTGAACCATATGAACTCGGTGTTCAAACTCATGCAAGGGGAGAGTGAAAATGATTTGTCCAGAATGCCATCAAGGAATGGTGCAAGTGCATGCGCTAAGTCAAATGTGGGAAAAAGGCTATAAAACCATACCATGCCCACGATGCAATGGTTCGGGCATAGCGTATTGCTGCGATGGCGAGGATGCTAGCTGCGACGCTGTTACTCTTTTTAGTGATCAGTCCAAGACTATCGAAGATACATCTCCCGTCACATAGTGCCGAAAAGGTAGTTCTAGGAACGGAAACGTTGACCAAGCGTGTCTGCAAAGCTGGGCAAGATCCCAGAGGAGTGTAAGGGCGATTAGCCCCATACTCTAAAACACTAGCCGCCAGCTGGAGATGTTAGATAGGTGTGGTTTATAGGAACTTCTATTTGTGTTCTCTCGGGCGGGGTGGCAAATAAATGCCCGATCTTACTCATGACCTCTCCTGCTTTTGGCGTAGCAGCTTCTTGTTCTTCAGCCGTATTATAAAATGCGAGCAGCAAGACCTTGTCGTCACCCTTGTCGATGAGAATGAATTGCGTGAGGTTCGGAATTTCTCCCACCTCCGGTATCAAATCTTTAGCCAACTTGATTACCTCTGCCGAGGTTCCTGGCTTCATCTTCGCTTCGATATACGATGCATACATGGTTGAAATACCTCCCTTTTAGATAATGGTCATATTCGCCCATGCCAAAGAATTCCCGCAAGCGCACCACGTCAAAGAAACCCGACCGGGTTGGCTTCAATGCTGGCCTATTCTCTGGACGAGCAATTCCATTTATGCCCATAAAATTAGTAATAACGGATCCGAGGGTCGAGCCACGCGTATAACAAGTCAATGACAAAGTTGACAGAAATGAATACCGCCGCAATGAGCATCACCAACGCCTGTATCATATTGTAATCCGCGTTTAGTACCGATTCGACTAACAAGCTGCCAAGTCCGTTTAGATTGAACACTTGCTCGGTGACGACAAGCCCTCCCATGAAAAAAGAAAACTCCATGCCAATGACAGTGATCACAGGCAAAAACGCATTCCTCAATGCATGACGATTTATGACAACTGTCTCCATTAAACCCTTCGCCCGAGCGGTGCGAATGTAATCTTCCCGCAAGACTTCGAGCAAAGCAGACCGCGTCATGCGGGCAACTACAGCAGAAAAACGGTAGCCTGTAGCCACTGCCGGCCAGATTAATTGCGACAAATTACGTATGGGGTCTTCCCATATAGGAACGTAACTAATTGGAGGCATCCAGGGTTCGTTGAAGATATGCTGGGTTCCTATAAGCAATCCCAGAATAATCAAGATCCCCAACCAGAATGACGGCACCGCAATACCCGCAATGGAAAAGGTTCGAACAATATAGTCAATCCACGTGTTTTGCCTGATCGCAGAAATGACACCTAAGGGTATTGCAACAATTATAGTTACTAGCGTCGCCATAATAGCAACCTGCAAAGACAACTCAAAGCGTAGCTTCAGTTCTTCAATAATTGGCCGTCCGGTCCACATGGAAACACCAAAATCAAGAGTTAGTGCACCTTTCAAAAACTCAAAGAATTGTACGTGCAAGGGGTCATTCAGGCCTAGTTCGTCTCGGCAAAGATCAAGAAGAGCTAGGTCTTTATGGGTACCAAAGTCCAACCATCTGATTAAACAGACATCCCCTGGTATGACGCGCATCAGAAAGAATACTAAAACCCCGGCCCCAAAAATGGTTGGGACAATTAATAAAATTCGTTTGATAATATACTGTGTCAAAAATAGTCACCTGAGATGAACTGAAACACGGGTTAAAAGTCAAATATATTATACTCTAGTCGAAATTTTTCTAACGTGATATTTGGTCAGTCGACTTGCTTTCATAAGCTCAAGTATCCCATAGAAAATGAATGGCTGGTAGGCGAAAGAGTACGACGCTTATTGGAAAGACATTATTGTCCGTTCAGCCCCAATTTCTTCTGCTTCTTCTTTGTCAAACCAAGAGAAAATATGCGATGGGACCCCGCTAAATATGATTTTAGGTCATCGTCGGAAAGCCCCGGTGTACCGTATTTCTGTATCCACTTCATGCCACGTGACGCAAGATAGGGGGCCGGCCACAAGCCTGGTTCGTCCTTTAAACATTCATAAGCGATCTCGGAAACCTTGAATGTTACACCGGGAAACTTTCCATTGTCCCAGCCGCCAATAGCAAAAACTTTACCGCCAACCTTCCAAACATGTGAGCCGCCCCATTGAACAACGTAAGTAGTTTCCAGAAGCGATTTGCAGTATTCGTTAAATTCATCACAGTTCATCAAAAGTCACCCCAGTCACCCCAGTCACGACTTCCTATGATGGTGTCACTTCAATTGAACTCCGTCTTGATGGGTACTAAAGTCCCTACCTGCCCATTCAACTCTACGCTTTAGCTAAAAGATGAAGTTTATGGGAACTTCATCTTGCTTTCTCTCGGGTGGTGCGGCCATAAAGACCGCTAAGCGACCAAGAAGTTCTGCCGCCTTCGACCCCGCCGCTTCCTGATCTTGCGCAGTATCATAAAGTGCGATCAGAGAGGAGCTATCGTCACCCTTGTCGACGATGATAAATTGTTTCATGCCCATTTGCCCTAAATCCGCTTCCATTTTCTTTGTCCTTTGGAATCACGAGATTTGCAAGTTTCATAGGCGTGCGCCTAGGTAGCGTGAACTGTCATTCTATTTTCTCCATTCAATTGGATCGCATACGATAGCGTTAATGCAGCTTCCTATTTAATTGCTATTGGAAAGCTCGTCGACCATCAAGAAAAACGACATAGCCTTGGAGACCTCTTGGTCCACGGATCCCAAACTTGATAACCGTTAGATGTGTAAACTCACAGATCTCAGTCGTTCGTTAGGCCCTCCCCATTTTAGATAATTCCATTGGTAAATGTCCATTCGATAGTTTAAATAATTGGTGGATTGTGCTATATGCGAACAATTCTATTTATTCTAACCGTTTTTTTTATTTCGGCTTGCGCTCTTCCTTTGAATATCATGGCGAAGTGCGGCATTCCTGGCATCCACGCCGACAGAGAAAATCAAATCCCCAATCTAAAAGACTGCGTGGAGTTAGCTTTTGAACAAAAATGGGAAGCCGAATGCAAATCAGAAGGGTTTGATTATAAACCTGCACCCAACCAAATCGGGTGGTTAAAATCGTGTGTGCATAGAAAAAGAATTATGAGTGTCTGGGATGAATGGTTAAGCAGTGGGCAGTGATGAGTAATTTAAGAACTTGGGTCGCCTTAATTAGTAACTCCTATCTTCAAACTTATTGGGAGAAATATGCAAATACCAGATCAATATGAAAGCAGGCTTAATAATTTACGGTAGAAACATTGTTCGTTAGAAACGCGTATGATTGCATAAAAACCATCCGCGACCCTTCCGATACACATCAATAAAGCTATAATAACTGTGTCCTTCTTAAATAATAGGGAAGCCATCCCATGCAGGTTATGATTGTAGGTGGTAATCAGATGAAATACGTGGCGTCGCGTTATTATGATTATGCAAACAAACTTGCCAACGGTTTCATCCGAAATAATCATACAGTGATACGTTTTTTTGACCGGGATATTGCACGCATGAGCAATATTTTCCGGACGCGTAAATTAGGCGTCTCTGGTGCTAATAAAAAATTGTTGCAGCAAGCTTCCTCATTCCAACCAAGCCTCATTCTCTTCATCCATGCAGACGTGATCCGTGTGGAAACTCTAGAGCGGCTTAAGGAGATCCTACCAGCTGCTAAGTTAGCCCAGATTTCTATCGATCCGCTATTCATTCCCGAAAACGTCAACCGTTTGAAAACCAAAGGTCCCATGATGGACGCTACATTCCTGACAACTGCTGGCGAGGGACTGAGGAGAGTTTCCAGTGGGAGGCCTGCCTATTACATTCCCAATATAACGGACCCATCCATGGAAACAGGTCGTGCCTTCGATGGAAAATGCGACATCGACCTAATCTTTGCTTGTGGTTCATTTGACCGAGAGGGCGGCGACCCGCGCAAATCCACACTTGAGCATATCCGAGAACACTTGCCCGAGATCAATTTTACCAGCTACGTGGATAATGAAACAGGCGGCCTTTGGGGTGCAGATTACATGGATGCATTGGGCCGGAGTAAATGCGGGCTCAATCTGTCGCGGGAACGCGAAGGACCTTTCAATCTTGCAAAGCCAGAGGATTTATACGTTTATTCTTCGGACCGTGTTGCTAATCTCACTGGAAATGGTGTTTTAACGTTTACCCACAGCAAATATAACTTGGATAAATTATTTACTGAGGACGAAATGGTCTTTTACGATTCCAATAATGACCTAATCGAAAAGATCGCCCACTTCTTAAAAAATGATGATGAACGACGCAGGATAGCTAAAAACGGATGGAAAAAGGTCCATCGCGAGTTGAATGAACGCCTGGCCACACAATACATCGTAGACGTGCTATTGCGTGAGAACATCTCTTACTCTTATATCTGGCCTACGGAACAGGTAATTTGAGGATATAATGGGGCCCTAGATCATCGACGCCTTATTTTCTATCTTTTAAGAAACCTGCGGGTCTTCAATTCGCTATGATATTATTATTTAACAAAAATCCTAGATATTAATGCTAAAAAACTATCTTAGCGTTGAATAGAGACACCGTTCTAGTTTCTTTTAATCAGGAGGTTTGGGTTTTTGCCCCCTATTTCTCCCAATATTCCAATTTATAGTCGAATTCTGTGATACAAAAATACGGTTATAAATTAAAAATTTTAGACTAAATAGTTTTCAAAAAAGGTTAGGGTCCGCCCCATCGCCTTTGTTGCACAGTCCTTATTGTAGTCGTCGCGACGGTCGCAATTAAATCCATGATTTGCAGGATAGCTGTAGATTGGAATTTTTGGATATTCTTCTCTCACTTTGTTAGCCGCTTCTGGAGGCACAAATTTATCATTATCGGCAAAGTGCAGCAAAACTGGGCAGAGGGGAGGGGGTTGCAAAGTGTCGTGTACGGCAACACCGTAGTAGCCAACGGAGCAGTCTAGATCAACATTTTTAGAAGCAAGCCAAGCCAGTTGTCCGCCCCAGCAAAAACCGATAGCACCTACCTTGCCTGAGCCTTTTAAGGCAATCGCAGCAGCTTGAATATCTATCATGGGGTTTTCGTTTCCCACATCTTGCATATACCCGAAGCCTTGACCAAGGTCATCCTCTGAATATCCAAGGTCAATACCGGGTTTGATACGGTCAAAGAGCGCCGGTGCAATGACAGAGTATCCTTGTTCGGCAAGTCTATCACAAACGTCCTTGATGTGAATGTTTACGCCAAAAATTTCCTGAATTACGACAATTCCACCTTTTGCGCTAACAACAGGATCAGCCGTATAGGCACTAAGTTTATGTCCGTCGTCGGCTATTAGTTCAATAGTCTGTCCCATGTTTATTACTCCAAATTTATTACACTAATATTATTTGGACGGGGATTGTGATCAATAATTATTGGGTATAATCAAATAAAACCACCAGCTTAGCATGACCCATGGACTAGATTGTTGGAGTAAAAGAAAATTTGCAATGAATTTCTAAAGTGGAATTATCACATTGTAAGAATGGGGGTGATTTCATAGCTTGTGTTATCTATGACATTGAAAGCAAACCGAGAGAGAGGTTCTTCTCACCGACCTCATAAAAGCTGGCCATTAATATTAGCGGGAACAGCGGCTCTGGCGTTGGCGATGGGAATTGGCCGGTTTGCCTATACGCCAATACTTCCGTTTATGATTAGCGAGGTGGGATTTGGTGCCACTGAAGGTGGCCTGATAGCCTCTTGGAATTTCATTGGTTATTGCATAGGGTCTTTGATTCCCATCCTACCATTTTTTAAGGGTCGACTAAAAACCTGGTTTTTTGGTGCCGTCGCCGCGTCAATATTTACCACCGGGTGTATGGGCCTGGTTCAGGATCTTAATTGGTTTTCTCTGATCCGTTTCACAAGTGGAATTGCCAGCGCGTTTACACTTATCTTTGGAACATCTCTGATTTTACCATCAATACAAGCCTTAGGAAAAATTACAATAAGTACCTCACATTTTACAGGTGTGGGGCTTGGGATGGTGCTGTCTGCAATTGTAGTTTCCGTTATGGGTGCCTTTAATTTTTCATGGTATGAGTTGTGGTACGGAGTGGCACTACTAGCCCTGTTGTTGGCAATACCAGTCATAGTTCTCACTCCCAATGAGATGCCGCGGGAGAAATCTAAGAATAAAACCGAAAAAAGCAATTTTGAATTTGGTTTCATTACAATTACACTCGCTTATGGATTATTTGGATTTGGGTACGTAATACTCGGAACATTTATTTCAACCATGGCTCGGTCTACACCTGAATTAGTTCCAACTGAGCCCTATGTTTGGTTGATGGTAGGATTGTGTGGAATTCCAACAGTAATGTTCTGGCCTTGGCTTGGACAGCGTATCAGCAACGATTTTGCCTTGATGATAGCCTGTGCTGTTGAAGCCATTGGAATATATGTTGCGGTTGTGGTTCCCGGTCAGACTGGCATTACCATAGCTGCTTCGCTTTTGGGTGCTACTTTTATGGGGATTACAGCACTGGCGCTCCTCGAGGGACAAGCCCGTTTCGATGGAACTGTAATCACTTCTACGGCAGTGCTAACGAGTGCATTTGGCGTGGGACAAATGGTAGGCCCCTATTTTGCTGGACTTGTCATTGACAAGACGGGCAGTTTTGCAACAGCTATGATTGTATCTTCCGGTGCTCTGATGGTGGCGGCATTGTTAATGTTGAACCCCCAACGGCTAGCTAAATTCAGGAATTGATTGTGTATCGTTTTGTTTGTCCGTCGCAGTTTGATAGCCAAGTCTTTTTTGGTGACATCTTCAGGAAGGTTCTTAAAGCTACCCGTAAAAGATAATCCGAAGGATCTCGGAACGCTTTTAATGAGATCAAAGAGCACTATTCTAAAAACAAGGTGATGGGTCTAATTACATTCACATCTTATAAAGGATTGAAGACGGTAAAGATAATCTCTCAACTTAATACTATATCCAAACTTGCCATTCATAAGTCAATTAAAGGCTGTAAAGATTTGTTTTAATTCCCGATATTTTACTAGACTTTTGTTGAAGTTTTGACATAAATCGGTCTCAATTTTGGGGTAATTGCCCCTACTTTGTTAGTAATCAATATTTTTCAATTCAACTCCATGAATAACGGCACCTAAATTTAGATGCCTCTGTGTATTATGAGAAACAAAGGTTTTAGGTTTGTCCTGCCGTTATTGATCATCGTGGTTGGTATTGGTGCATTTGTATTTCTCAAGGCTACTGCCCCGGTCCTTGCTCCTGAACTTTCACGGGAAAAAGTTTGGCCAATCCATACGAAAGAACTTGTTATTGAGAATGTTCGACCCGAAATTACAGAATTTGGCACTGTCGTAGCGGGTAACCAAGCAGATCTTAGGCCTCTTGTTCCCGGTCGAATTATCGAGGTTGGTCGAAATTATTTTGAAGGGGCAATAATAACGGCTGGTGACACATTAGCGGTTATAGATCCATTCGACTATAAAATTGAAATGGCAGATCGCGCGGCTGCAGTGACTGAGGTTATTACCAAGGGAGCGGAAACACGAGCTGAAATTGGGTCCGAGACGCAACTTCTTGCGATAAGTAAATCTCAGTTAAATTTGCGGAAACGTGATTTCAATCGCCGTCAAAAGTTAGCAAAACGGGGCTCAACTTCGAGGAAGTCGTTGGATGATTCTGAAATAGCGTTTAACGAAGCGTCGAGGGCGGTAGCCTTACGCCAACAAACTATATTGCGTTTAGAAAACCGACTAGAACAATACGAGGCCTCAGTGATACGGGCACGTTCAGCTCTTGACCTAGCCAAGCGCAATCTCTCGGAAACAAAGTTGGTAGCGCCCTTTAGCGGATTTTTAGCAAATGCTGAAGTATCTATTGGCCAGCGCGTCGGAACATCTGACCGTATTGCTAGACTTATAGAAGCGGACCGTATGGAAGTACGCTTCCGCCTGACCGAACGTGACTTTTCTGGATTACTTCAAACTACAAACAAAATCCCTCAAAGCCGTTCAACGTCATCGGAACTTATCAACAAGAAAGTCCGTGTTAGATGGCGCCTTGGAAATCGTTATCTGGAATTTAGCGCGGTGATCGAGCGTCTTGGCGCGGAAATCGATGCGACAAGTGGTGGGATAGACGTATATGCTCGACTATTTGATATAGGTCTTGATACACCATTGCGACCTGGTGCATTCGTCAAAATTATAGTGCCTGCAAGAATGTACCAAAATGTTGTTCGGGTTCCTGATACTGCAATTGTCGGAGAACGTGACGTATACCTGGTCGAAAACGGGCGGCTAATTAAGCAAACAATCGATGTTATACGAAGGATCAACAGTTGGGTGCTAATCCGAGGTAAATCGTTGAAAGGAAAATTCATTGTCACACGACCTTTCCCTGAAATGGCTGCCGGGATCCGGGTAGAAGCTCATTGAGTAACGAACCGGTCAAAGGATCTAAGAGCTTGTCGGATAAAGTTGGCCTAACTGACGTTAAGATAGGCCCTATATCCTCATTTGCACGTCATCCAACCGCTGCAAATTTGATCATGTTATTAATGATCGTGGCTGGCGTGTGGGGCATATTAAAAATGAATGCCCAATTTTTGCCAAGCTTTGGCATTGATATTGTTACCGTTACAATAGATTGGCCGGGTGCAAACCCAGAAGATATAGACTCGAACATCGTCCAGTTGGTTGAACCAGAAGTAAGATTTCTTGATTCTGTGAAAAGGGTCAGATCAAGCTCTTATGAAGGCTCAGCAAGCGTTGTTATTGAGTTTGAGGCGGGCGCTGATATGCAGTCAGCCTTATCAAGTGTTGAGTCCGCCGTATCCCGTATTACCACCTTACCGATAGATGCACGTAAGCCAAATGTTAAACGTATCGTGCGGTATGAAACCATTACGCGTCTCCTTCTTTCAGGACAAATGCCAGAGGCAGCACTTAAGGCACATGCAAAACGTTTGCGTGATGGTTTATTAACGCGTGGCATTGATAAAGTTGACTTTTTTGGCAGCCGGGACGAGGAAATCTGGGTTGAAGTGAAGGAACGAACCTTACGGCGGCTTGACCTTACACTGGCTGATATTTCTGAACAGATTGGAGCGACATCGGTCGACCTGCCATCAGGTAATATTGGCCAAGGTTTGCGTCAAGTTAGAAGCCTCGGTTTATTGACTGATGCCAATAGTCTTGGCGGTGTGGAGATAAAGGCATTGGATGATGGTCGCAAATTATATCTTCGAGATATTGCCGAAGTGAGAGAGGCATTCGACGACAATAGTGCCATAGCGCTGCGAAACAATGAAATCGCTATTGAGCTGCACCTAATGCGAGCGTTGGATTCGGATGCTCTTGTACTTGCCCGGGAGGTCACCAAATATCTGAACGAAATCGAAGATTCACTACCTCCCAGCCTAAAGATTGAACGCTATGACTCAGCCACTAATCTGTTAGATGAACGTATAAGTCTTTTGGTTAGGAATGGAGTGACAGGTCTAATTTTGGTTTCACTTACTCTATTTTTGTTTCTCGATGCTTCGGTAGCATTATGGGTTTTATTGGGTATTCCCATCTGTTTCATGGCAACATTCGGAGTGATGCTGGCGATGGGTCAGTCTATCAACATGATAAGCCTATTTGGGTTAATAATGGGGCTAGGCATAGTTGTTGACGATGCAATAGTGGTTGGTGAACACGCTGAGTATCACCGCCGTACCGGGCTGCCCCCATTTGCTGCTGCTGTTGCTGGAGCGCGTCGTATGGCAGCGCCGGTAGTTAGCGCATCGCTTACAACAATGTGTGCATTCTTACCCTTAATTCTGATTGGGGGTATTATTGGTCAGGTTATTGCCGCTATCCCATTGGTAATTGTAGCTATTTTAATTGCAAGTTTGATGGAGTGCTTCTATGTCCTTCCCGGGCATCTAACACATGGTATGAATTTTACATTCATCAAATTTGGTTGGTATACCAGGTTTAGGGCAAGCTTTGACCAACGTTTTGGCAATTTTCGTGATGGCCTTTTCCGGCGTTTCGTCATACTTAGTATTAGGTGGCGGTATGCGACGCTTGCTATCGTGTTAGCGCTGCTGATGTTTGCTGCCGGACTTCTGGCAGGTGGACGCGTTGGCTTTAATTTTTTCCCCACTCCCGAATCTGATAAGATTATCGTAAACGTTAAAATGGTTTCTGGTACACCGCGTCGTCAAACTATTGCAATGTTACGCGAAGTAGAACGTGCCGCCTATGCAGCGGCCAATAAACGGTTGGGTTATGACAATAAATTAATTCAAATGAGCACTACAAAGGTTGGTGTCCAAGTGTCAGGTAATTCTAACGCGCCATCACCAAGCGCCATAGATGATGCAGCCGGTGGTTTGATTATAGAACTTCTAACAGCTGACAAACGGAGCATTCGAGCACCAGATTTTATCGAGGCTTGGCGCGACGAAGTCAATCCACTTCCCGGTTTAAACATACTTACCATTCAAGAGGTGAGGGGAGGCCCACCGGGGCGAGATGTAGACATACGTTTGAAGGGTTCAGATATAGGGGCGCTTAAATCTGCGGCGAGTGAAGTGATGAAATTACTCAGGCGATATCCGGGTGTTAGCAATATCGAAGATAACATTGCATATGGAAAACGCGAGACAATATTGGAAGTCACAAAACGAGGCCGTTCTCTCGGTTTCACGACTGAAACCGTAGGACGTCAAGTCCGAAATGCGATAGAAGGTAGAGTGGCCAAGCGTTTTCCGAGGGGGGGTGAGGAAGTCGCTGTTCGTGTCCGGTATCCACGCAGTGAGATAACCTCGGCAGTCTTAGAGTCGCTTTATCTCCGGGCGCCTAGTGGCCAGGAAGTACCGTTAGTTCAAGTAGTTTCTAAAGACGAAAAATTTGGGTTTGCTCAGGTGAAAAGGGAGGATGGAAGTCGACAAATAGCGATCACGGCCGAAATCGAAGCAAATATTACATCGGTCGGAAAAGTTGTTTCCGCTGTAAAACGAGATGGGATTTCTGATATAGCGAAGCGCTATGGTTTAGAATTTTACTTTGCCGGCAAAGTTGAAGAGCAGGAAGAGACGTTTGCAGATATGCGGCTCGGCTTTTTTATCGGACTGTGCGGTATTTATATCGTCCTTGCCTGGGTATTCGCAAGCTACACCCGACCAATAGCCGTAATGGCAGTTATACCAATGGGTTTCATTGGCGCGGCAATTGGTCACTGGCTTTTAGGTTACAACCTGACAATCTTAAGTTTAATTGGGCTAATTGGACTTTCCGGAATTGTTATAAATGGTTCCATTATCCTAACAACTACGGTCGATGAACGCATGAAAACGGAACCTCTCACTGATGCTATTGTAGGTGCATCGTGTGATCGATTTCGGCCCATTTTGCTTACTTCCGTAACTACGGTGGGTGGATTACTACCACTGTTATTCGAAAGAAGTATGCAAGCTCAGTTTCTGATCCCAATGGCAATCACCATAGTATTTGGACTTGGTGTTGCAACATTGCTGGTTTTGTTTGTTGTCCCAGCTCTGATTGCTGTAGTTGAGGATTTGGCGCAGGCTCTACGGTATTTATCAGTTTCAAAATCTGCCAGATCTTGACCCAGAGGCGGGCTCAATCTAACGGATTTGTAAATCCAAAGTTACAAATAACACCGAAATTACCACTCTAGTGGCAGGATTTTCCGTGTACCTTTAGACGCCAGTAATTATATGGAAGTGGTGTAAGGAACCCGGCAAGCAACATGATCGGTATGACCCAGATAGTTAGTTTTGCTCCACCCGTTAGAAGAACATCTACGGCATTCATGACAATTTCCATCGATACCATCGAAATGAGAGACATACCACAGGCTGTTTTTAGGGCAGGGGTAAGCTGCATCTGACGTGATAAAATAACTGTTTCTAGGGCAATCGAGGTTAGTATGCCATTTACGATAGCCAACGTCATAATCAATATGGTGGGCCATGGGATACCTGTCATTTGGAAAAAAAAGATTGTTCCAAAATCACCAATTGAGCACCCAATCAAACACCAAACAGTGTTGTATGACGCACGTTTCCAGTTTTGGAGGCTTCTCCATTGATTAGTTGTTTGTTTGGCCAGGACTACCATCAGTTTCCAAGTTTCCAATAATACAATTTAATTGAGCCAATTAATTCCTCTCACGCACTTTATCCCAAAATTTGGTGGATTATAACCCGGTTGTGGAAGAGATTAACCAAAATATCATTGCCGTCGGCAAAGGTGTTATGGTTACTATCTACCCTTTAGGTGGCGTATATTTAACGCCCTTAGCAATGCCACGAATGCTCTTATAGTCAACAGCCTCTAAAGTAATGATTTCACCAATGGCTCCTGTAGCTCTGACTTTTAACAACATTGCGGCGATAATTTCAAAAGAATCAGCTTCTACCATAACGCAAAAATCAAATAGACCACGTGTAATATCCGCGCTAACCAATTTGGCACCGACACTATCGCACAACGCCTCCATCGCCTCTACACGATCAGTGTCGCCGCTAACAAGACCAGCTGCACCTTCGTCGGAGTAGGTGCCAACTATTATATATTTAGACATATCTTATGCTCCGGCTGTGACAATTATTAAGTCTATAGGCTATTATTAGGTCTATTTCGAGCTGTAATATCTGTTAGAACCAAATTACAGGGCTTTTTTCTGGTATAAGGTTATTTCAATTATCATCCTTATTTTAGGTCAGGTAATTAAAACACTGATTAATTCTAATGCGAGTTCATTCTAAAAGGAATTTTTCTAAGAAGTTTATTACTTTTAATTTTGATCCCCCTCTTTGAGGAACTAAACTGCATTAACATTTGTTCGCCAATTATTTATGTGTATGAAGGGAGTGGAGTTATGGAAGATAAAATATCTCGTTGGGAAAATCCTCCTTCATTGCCACCAACCCACTACGTTGATAACCGGATATTTACTGACTCTGAAATATTTTCCGAAGAGCGGGATGGTATATTTGCTGCCATCTGGAAACTTGTTTGCCATGAATCAGAACTCCCGCAACAAGGTAGCTATCGTGCCCTGACCGTGGCGGGGCGACCGCTAATAGTTGTTAGGGGACATGACAACGAAATACGGACATTCTTCAATATTTGTCCTCACCGAGGCGCCCCTCTTGTACGTGACGAACGCGGCACTTTTGGTAAGCGTATACAGTGTTTTTACCACCTTTGGACTTATGACCTCGTTGGAAATTGTACTGGTATAACTCGCCCCGTAGGCTACGAACCGGTTGGCTTTGCAAAAGAGGGTATAGGATTGCGTCCAGTCAGAACGGAGATCATTGGTGGACTGGTATTCGTATCTATCAAAAACGAAGTTGAACCCCTAGAAGACTTTCTAGGCCCCATGGCAGATCACATCCGTTTGCATCTTCCAGACGACCAACCTTTGGAAGTATTTCATTATCATCGATCAGAAATTCGCTGTAATTGGAAACTCTGGGTTGATAACAATTCTGAGCAATACCATGAGTTTCTGCATGTTCTCAATCGGAAAACCGGTCTTGCACAACCAGATTATCACGAAAGGCGATGGCACCTTTATCCAAATAGTCACAATGTAATAGACCAAGGTGCAATGAATTACGGCAATGTGGGTTTGGAGGAGCGTAGTGAAGGTTTGATGCCGGGTATGCAGCCGGATGCCTTGTTGGTTATGTTGCTATTTCCCGACATAATGATCAATGTGCGGGCGACAGTAATGCGGATTGATACAATAACTCCTGTGGCTCCCGACCGGACAATAGTTGAGTGGCGTGGCCTCGGTCTAAAATCAGATAGCGAGGAGCAACGGGATATACGGACCCGTCATCATAACCAAGTTTGGGGTCCAGCAGGTCGCAATTTACCAGAAGATATTTCAGCTGTGGAGGCGCAACAGATTTCTATGTCTAATGGCGCATTCCGATATTCCATATATGCCCGAGAAGAAGAATTACGCCCCCACGACGATTCTAACTTGCGTTCCTTTTATCAGGAATGGGGGAGAAGAGTTGGGCGTTGGCCTCATAACGCCGGGGCTCGAAGAAGTGACAAAACGGAATTAGGGGTCGTCGGAATTGCCAGTGAATAAGGAACAGACAAAACTGGAAGACCGGGAAACCATACGCACTTTGATTAGTAGTTCGGCAAAGTTTCTAGATGAAGGAAATTATGCCCAATTTACTGAACTCTTCTTGGAAAATGGCAGATATTTATTGGTGGCTCGAAGTGACGAAATAGGTCGTGACATGACTTGGCTTGATATGTCACGGGATGAGCTTGTGGCCCTACTAGAAGAATCACACCAGCACGTTCACGACTTAGCGGAACGTATGCACATTGTCTCTGTAGATCAAATTTTGCTTGATGGATTGGATAACAGTGCTCAGGTTCAGTCTTCATTTGCAGTATTCCGGACTGATACTGCTGGTAATACTCAGGTATATGCTGTTGGTCGTTACCGCGACAGCCTGGAGCGGGACGGTAAAGATTGGCGAATTAAAGAGCGGTGTGTAAATGTGCAAACCCGGATGTTCAGGACGCCAACCCCAACTCCACTCTAGGCTTTAACACTACTATAACATTGATTACGAATAACTATTTAAGTCTTATTTTACAAATAATTATTAGATTTTAGCGTTAAATTGTACTAACAAGTATGATGAGTAACCAGGCGGGCAGTGCGTTGTGTCGGATGATTTAGGTAGAAGCATGTTTGTTAATACAAATGACATATCTAGCTTAGAACAGCTTTTGATTGAAAGGCTAGCTTCTTACAGGGACATTATCTGCCCGAATAGTCCCGACGTTTACTCGGAAATACTCGATGGTGCCGTTAGGACAGCCTTGACGCTTATAGGTAGAACAGATGCGCTCTATCATGATGTGGAGCACACCTGCTTGGTGACGCTTTGTGGCCAAGATATGTTTTTAGGGCGTGAACTTCGTCGAGGAGACTTATCTCATAGCGACTGGCTGCATTTTACTATTGCGTGCTTATTTCATGACATAGGTTACGTCAGGGGTATATTAGACCAGGATAATGAAAACGGCCAATTGATTGGTGCCGATGGACAACTATTAGATCTCCCATCAGAATGCACCGACGCATCTTTGACCCCATACCATGTGTTCCGGGGACAGCAATTTGTTCGTGACAGAAATTGGCATCCTGACGTCGACGTTTCCTACCTAGCTGGCCTGATTAGTCAAACCGAGTTTCCTGTACCTGCTAGTCGAAACGTAAGGGGCGTTAATGACAAAAATTTTGGTGAATTGGCGCAATTAATTCAATCCGCCGATTTAGTTGGACAACTAGCAGATCCCAATTATATAAAAAAAATCCCTGCCCTCTATTATGAGTTTTTAGAAAACGGGGCAGCCACCAGGTTAGGGTATACTAGTGCCTATGATTTAGCTTCGTCTTATCCATCCTTCTTTTATAATTTCGTTCAGGCTCATGTCAGTGACGCCCTTAATTATCTGAATGACACTGATAGCGGAAGAAAGTGGTCGGCTCTTTTATTTTCCAATGTTTTTTCTCAGGAACATCGTGCTATCCTATCAACCGAGGGTTTTGATTTATTATCGAAAATCCCGGCTATTCTGGAAGACAATGAATTAACCGATAGCTTAGAGATAATCCTTGGAGATGTTTGCAAATTCCAAGGTTGGCCGGTTGGACACATTTACGAATTACAAGAAGACGGAAAACGATTACTTCCCACCGACATATGGTATTTCAGTAAACCAAATAAAAAAACCAAGATGTTTGAGGACATTACGATGTCTACATCATTCGGTTTCGGGGAGGGTCTGCCAGGCCGGGTTTGGGAAGATAGTAAACCACATTGGATTGAA